>Ga0180433_10001758_pt1 | contig 35544 bp, 50 predicted proteins | sample SS_ome_8_FD_132980 | JGI IMG/M metagenome (GOLD analysis project Ga0180433, IMG submission 132980) | Hypersaline lake sediment archaeal communities from the Salton Sea, California, USA - SS_1_D_1 metaG | ecosystem: Environmental > Aquatic > Non-marine Saline and Alkaline > Hypersaline >...
ATAAACTCGGACGTTGCGCGACTCTCGCCACCCTGGTTTTTTCCGACCCCCATGGCCTCCGAGTAGATCTGAGTTCCATCTCCAGCACCACCCGGCGTATGACACACTGTGCAAGTTGAGGTTCCTTTGTGGTTTCGGTTTCGGTTCGTTGGAGTGATAGCATTTCCAGCCGCGTGCGTTTTACTGGTGGTCTCATAGAGATAAACAGCGGACGCACCACTGGAGGAAACACGAAGCAGGAAGTGAACCTCTGTCATCGAATTTGGAGTCTGTATTCTTACTTCATGCGATTGTCCAGCGTTTTTGGTTGCCACCTGGTTGACGGTGAAACTCTCCCCCGAGTGGATCTCGGAGTGGCCAATATCAATCGCCCGGAGGGCACCGACAACCTGATCCACTTTTGCGTAGTATCCGCGTTTGTCTCTGATAATTCTGTTAATCCCTGGCATTTTCTCTCCTTACGGTGCTGTAGTTGTTGAAGTTGTAGATGTGGTTGTGGTAGTCGTGGTTGTCGTCGTGAGATAACTCACGGAGGGCACCCAAGGCTCCCACTTTTGTGTTGCCGCGTTGTACTTCAACACGGCCCCTGCGACGAGCCCCGCACCTGCGGTCACGTCTACGTCGTCGAGCTGCTGGCTGGCCTGCGTACCAAGAAACAGGAGGTTGTTGTTCAATTCCTCCCAGTTATCATTGTAGTTGTCAAGCCAATCAGTGTCGCCAGTATCAGGTTTGTTGAGTGCCATTAAAAGTTCCTCGCTAACCACCTGGCAGCCGTAGGTCCCCAGACCAGGACTGCACCGTCCTTCTTCTGATCCGCGTCTGTGTCATTCAGACCGTCGATCTTCAGGAGAGTATTGTTTAAGCGGTCAAGGTTCTTGTTGAAGATATGCACCCAACCCGGCACCTGCCAGTTGTCGGCAGTAGCAACCCCAGTCCTGGCAGTCTCCAGTCCGGTTGGTGATAGTGTTGCCATACGTTCCTCCTAATCTTCATCAGCTCCTATATCACATGTCGTGCCAGACCGCGCGGTCCCCTCAAAGTCAGAGGTTGGTACCTCGCTGTCAGAACTTGGCCCGATCCCATTGCCGAGTGCGTCCGACGACGCACCAATATGAAAGTCACCTGTTCCGGTGTTGTCAAAATCTGCGGTGGCATTAGTCTGTGAGTTCCCTCCAGGGGCTGTTGCGTCACTGGACATATTGTAGTCCCACCCGGTATACGTTCCAGTGAAATCCGTGGTGCAGTTATCAGAGATGTTGTTCTTACCGCGCCAGTGGTTGGCATCGTAGTTGTACACACCGTAATAACAGCCATAGATCGTGTTGTTGTAGAACTTCGGGCGATCTGCATCGTCCCCGTCGTTCTCCAGGTAGAACCCCGCGCTGCTGGAGTTGTGGTCAACCCCGTCAATGAAGTTCCCCTTGATGTAGAAGTAGTCTCCATTGGAAACCGCGCGAACTCCATGAACAGCACCAGTATAAGTACCACTGACCCTGATTACGCAGTCAGTAATGCGTACGTCGTGCGAGTTCGAGGTCAGGGCCGCATTGTGGCCAAAGGCCAGGCCCATGACATCACCGGATGCCGAGTTCACCGTAATGTTGAATTGAAGGTTCTCCACCCGAATATGGTCAACGTGGAAGTCGGCTGCGCTTGGGTATAGCCCACTGGTAACTGTGAAGTCGAAGTAAAATCGGCTCGTGTCCAAAGGCACCTGCGCCTCGTGACCAGACTGCGGTCGCAGGACCACGTAGCTGGTTGCGCTGGTCGTCCAGTTGTCGAACGCCCACTTCGTAGTGATCGCCGCGCCTGTCGTTCCAAACTCCGCCACTGCGATAGCCGCCGCAGGCCCAGAACTGGAGACCACATAGTTCGTGTTCAGGGTCTCGTAGATCTGCTCGCCACTCTGGAACGTCCCCGTGATATTCTTGATCAGGATCTGAGTCGTCGTGCAGTGAGCAATCGTCCCTGTGGCCCCTGAGTTATTCCCAGTGACCGAGTCCCCGTCTGACAAGGAGCCCGTGATGCCGCCATGACTCAAGACCCTCGTCGCCGAGCTGGACAGATCACACCCGCAACCATTATCCCACAGATACCAGTCCGTGTAGTCCGCCTGCCCAGGGCCAACCTCACAAATGAACTCGGTGGCCGCCGGAGGGGCTGTCGTCGTCGAGGTCGTCGTGGTGGTCGTGGTCGTCGTGGTCGTCGTGGTCGTCGTCGAGCTGGTCGAGCTGGTCGTCGACGTGGTCGACGTGGTCGAGCTGGTCGTCGAGCTGGTCGAGGTCGAGCTGGTCGTGGTGGTCGAGGTCGTGGTCGTCGTGGTCGTCGTGGTCGTGGTCGTCAGGAACCCGTAATAGACATTCTTCCACTTTCCTGCTACTTGATCCCAGCGCAAGACGTGGTTGTCGGCAAGGCCGGTCAGCTCAACGTCACCCATTTCGGCGACGTTGAGGAGACCATTCCCGACTGTTCCGTCCAGGAGATCCATATCATATTTCAGGTGCTCCAGCCAACTCTGGCAGGAGTACCTCAGCTTGAGCAACTGTGACGGACTCAGTTTTGCCATTTCAACTCCTTATGCGTCCGGCCCGTAGTATGTGTCGTCCGACGCGCCGACCGTAATTGATTGCCATGCGCTCGACAACCCTGAGACCAGGGAGCGAACGTACAACGTGAAGGCACCCGCTTGGGTGACCGTGAATGTATGAGACGCTGGGTCCACTGTCGTCACCGCAGGGGTGAGCGACGTGTACCACTGAAAAGTTCCTTCGAACTCTGGCGGATCCTGATCTGTCTGCGAGACACCGTCCCTGGTCCCAGCTCCGAGATACACTCTCGTAGTCGGAGTGACTGTGACCGAGTTCGTGGCTCCAGACTTGGACACCTCCACGATAGCCGGAGGCCACGGGGTGGAAGCCAAATTCTGTCCTGTGACCTGGAGCGCCGCGCAGGAGCCGATCGCCACATCGTTATCCTGCGAATATGGCACGAACTTCAGATAGAAATCCGTGGCCGTTAGGCCTTCGATCACATTGGTGCCAATGGGTGCCAGCCACAACTCCGTCGTGCCTGTAGCCCAGGTGGCTTTCGCTGTGTTCAAGATCCCGCGAATCACCCCGGTGATTCGGTAACTGGACGCACCTTCCGGAGTAATCGTCTGGAAAGCAAAAAGCTCATATGCGCCGGTCGAGGTATTGTAGAGCACCCCAACTCTCATTACCGTAAACAGGCTGATCCGCGACAGGTCCTCAAACGAAGGGTCGTCACGGTAGGGAGTGAACAGGATTCCAATATCGTCGTCTATCGCCTCCGTGGCGGACGTGTACTCTTCGTCCAGGGTCCCGTACTGCGAGAAATCCTCACAGATATCGTGTACCAGGTAGTCCGAGCCGTCCGGCGAGTAGCGGATCGTAAAGCCGTCTTCCTGCCCAACCCGTGCCCCAAGGCACAGGAACGCAGGCGAAGTGCCGTACGTCTCAGTGTAGGGCAGCTCGATCACTCGCTCGTGGGCCAGGGCTACCGGCGTATACGTCGGCGTGACCCACAGCGGGTTCCCGGCCGCGCCATAGTTGTCGTCAAAGAGGCCCTCCAGCTCCTGCACCAGCTCGAAGCTGACGTCATTCGCGGAAAGCTCTGACTCGTCTTTGCTCACCACCCGAAACTCGGCTGACGAGATATCGTAGTCGGTGTTGTTGACGGTGACCAGATCACCGACATTACAGCCAGCGTACTCAATTCCAACTGTGCAAGCTACCTGTGCCTCCGGGTATGACCACTTCTTCATCATCTCCCAGAGCCGCTTGGACGCTGTGTCCGCGTCCCTGAATCCTGTCAGGTCAAACACCTTCTGGGTGCTGTGCCCGATCAGGGTCCTGACGGCAGGGTTCCGCACACGAAGCGTACGGGGCGTGAAATCCTGGTCCTCGTCCACGAAGTTCGCCCGGAAGTCGCAGAAGACGTCGTCCCAAGCACGCCGCTTGAACGAGAACTTCTTGAAGTCCGCTGTATCAAACGTGGCGGTGGAGCTGTCAGTGCTCCGGTAAGCCTTCAGGACAAAACGATCGTTTTCGTCGATCCGCAGGCAGCCGTCCACGTACGTAAAGATCTTGTTGATGTGGTTCCTGACCTCTTCCTGTTTCGTCAGGGTGATATTCAGGGCGTAGCCCTTGTCGTGCCAGTAAGTCGCTGCCTCGTTGAAGGAAGCCTCGTCGATATCCCCAGCGAACACCCCGGAGTCGATCAGGAGGTCGTAAATGATCGCGGCCGGGTTGACGCCGTTCGTCTCGTTCACATACGTCAGCGGCGCGGTTGAGGTCCTGGACGCAATGAAGTGCATCGTCGGTACCTGGTTCACGTTCGTACCGAGAAAGTACCTGTCCAGGAACACGTGGGCAATGGGTGCCATGGGGCTGGCGTAAATGCCTGGTTCCGTTGGGTAGGTCCCGTCGTCCCCGCTGTTCAGGGTATATGTTCCAAGCTCGGACAGGTCCTTTGGGCGGTCCTGAATATACACAGAGTGCAGGGTCACGTTCGGACCCTCGCACAGGCTGTGCCAAATATCCATGTAGTAGTTGTAGCCGGTCAGGGTCTTTTTCTTCTTGCCCCCGAACATACCTTTTCCGCCAGCACGCTCGAAGACCGCCTCGGTCTCCAGGTTCCCGTACCAAATGATATTGGTTGTCAGGCGCACCTTGCCCCAGAACTTCGGGACTGCCTGGCCCTCGCTGGTCTGGTTCACCTGGAATGAGTCCAGGTCGTAAGGCTTGAGATCCGTCCCAGCTCCGCTCGGCGGCTTCATGGTGACGGCCAGGACAACTCCAGCTACGAGGCTGGCAAGAAATAAGGCTCCAGAAACCCAAGCCATTAGACTCTCCTCAATATTCTAAAGACGCTGCTCATGTGCCGCTCAAAGTAACCGGCCAAAGGAAACGTCGAAACCCCTTTGCTTTGAACTGAGTGTAGCATCAGTTCACCCTGCTCCGTCTGCCCCAGGTAAACGCCCGCATGGTTGGTGACTCCTGTGGGAGTAAGTGCGAACGTGATCACATCGCCTGGCAGGAATGGCTCGTCCTCCATTAGCCTGACAAGAGCATAGTTCTTATTGGTGTAGTTGCTGAAGTGTTTGTACAGGCCATTGAGGACCTTCTCCTCGTGCGTGTTCATGTGCCAATCGTGCGAGTAGTAATCCCAGGACACCTTCTCCAGGATCCCGAACTCGACCCAACAGGCCCCGATAAACAGGGTGCAGTCCGCGCCGCGACCCTTGACCATGGTACAGTGCCGGTACGGGGTCCCCAGCCATGAGGACATTATCCGCCGCATCCGGCTCCAGGCCCGATGGTCGAGGAACAGTGGCGTATAAAGTGTTGGGCCAATGGACGTTGTGTACCCTTCCCATTTGCCAAGGTCCCCAGTGTTCTTTGGTAACTGGTCTTTCATTTACTTGAACCCCCAGATTATCGGGTTACGCGACGGAATGTACGGCATCCCCAGGTACTTCAGGAGGTTATTGAATTTGTTTTTGCAGGTTGCTGGCGATCCGTCACAGCCAGGATATGCATAGACCGTCTCTCCTACTGCCACGCGGGCGTCAAACGGAATCTGTAGCTCCAGGACGCCGGTCGCTTTGGTCGACGACGTAATAAGGCGGGCGTCACCGTCTGTGGTATATGCCATCCCACCTTTGAAGTAGTTGTTGTCATATGCGGTCCACTCAGAAGCCGTGAGCGTGGCGTTCGTCACGTCGGTGATCAGGCCAGACACGCGCCAGATCAGGCCGTTGAGTCCACAGCCGCTGTCGAAAACGTCATGGTTACAGTAGCTCTGATACACGTATCGAGGCAGCTTCTTCTCCAGGTGAATGCTTCTGGATACTGCGGTGACATTCACCTGCTGGCCTTCGATCGAGACATTCTTGACCTGGCCGTTGAACAGGATCACGTAGTCGTTCAGGTCTGACGAGATCGCGCGGTAGATCTTTATGTTCACCGGCTCAGACGGCTGGTTCGCAATATACATTTGGTACAAGGAGTTCATGGCTGCGGTGATATTCACCTGCACTGAGCCAAACTCATTATCCTGCGAAAACCCACCGCGTTTGATCGAAGCTGGAGTATAAGTATTACCAAGGAATGTTTGCGAAGACCGCGCGGTAGTGTATCGGTAGACCGTTGGTCCCACCTGAATCCGGTAAAATTCCGGAGTTGACTCTTGTTGAGAGGCCGCTAAATTGGTGGCATAACTCATGCGTCTGAATACTCCCCGACTAATTCGTAGAATCTTAGGTTGAAATCCGATGTGACTGTGGTGTACCAACGCACGGCAAACTCATCGGAATCGAAGCGGCACAGAAGTAGCCTCCCGATAATAGCGTGGTTGGTGGTTGTGATGTCCCGATCAATCACATTGTTCAAGGTAAGCGTCACCTCATCGTTAGCTTCGCTGTAAGTTACGGAGTTCACTTTACGGGTGAGGACGTCCCCATCGTTCATGAGAATGTAAATCCTCTCGTAGCCCTGCCACTGCCGGTCCGCGTCATTCGTGTTGCACACCAGGGTAGCGGCCCCGTTCGAGGCATTATCCTTCAGGGTGAAATGCCTCCTGGGATGTTTGATCCAGAACCGCTGGTTCCGGCCCTTGCGAGCCAGGAAAAAGTCCAGTATCGTATTTTCGTCTGTCTTGTTGAAGATCGTGAACTTGGCCTCAAAGGTAACCGGGACATCGTCCGATACCGCGAACAATGTCTCAGCAGTTCCACGATACCCTAAGACTCGGCGAGCCATCCCGATATTCGTCTTCGGGTTCGATACCCAGTTGGGCTCCAACGGGAACATCGAAGTAGTCCCCAAGTCTAAGAGGCTATCAGCCATTGTTGAACTCCATGAAATCGAGTCTTACGGAATCAATCCCTGCTGATTCTTGCTGCAAGGTAGCAGCTCGCACCAGCCCAAAATAAATCGGGTATACCCGAGTTGAACCCTCGTCAAACGACGCGGCCACGTTCTGCGTAACGACGATGTTCGGGGACGAGATCGAGCTAATTTTCTTGATCTCTGCCATCCTGTTCTCGTGGTCAATAATGGCAATGTAAGTGACTCCGTTGTTCAGGTTCCACATATCATCTGGGTCAGCCTGAGTAGTGTCAAGGGTCAGCGTGACATCTCCTTGCGGGATACCAGTATCCGTTGGAATCATCATTTCGCTGTAGAACGGAACAGCGAAGACCTTGTCGTGTCCGTACGAAAGACGGTGGAAGAACTGCTGGGCCTCGTCGTCCAGCATCAGGTAGTTGGCTGCCGTGCTGTGGATCGGTGCGTCAATCATACTCCTGCGCTGTTCGTGGTACCTCTCCGTCTGGAACATTGCGGTATGGAATGCGAACCTGTGGCTGATGCCACGTCGCCAATCTGGCTCTGGAACCATTGCCAGGGCTCGCAAGCCTTGGAACGCTGCGGTGCGCTGAACCCCACCAACCGTGAAGGTGTAGGTGGAGTCCTGCACAGCAGGCCCATTCTTCGCAATTGTCACCGGCATCTGCGTCTCGCCATTCGGCGTGATCACGTGTGGTAGGGACGGGTACGTCAGGGAAATACCATCTGAGTTCACCACCGAGATAGCGGTCAGGCTCTTTGACGCCGCGAGGTATGAGTTCCATACCAGTACCGTGTACGTCGTTATCTCTTCGGTGATGAACCCAACGTCATGAGATTGGCCATAGTGCGAATTCGGGTCTGTTGACAGATCGACGATGTCTACATAGATCTGATTGAATAGGACGTCGTCGCCAAATCCGCCTTCCAGCCATCCGCGTACATTCTGTTCGGTCCTTGGCGCACCGGCAGTATGCTGACCGGCTGCGCGGCCAAGCTCTTCATCGTAGGGCTTCTCTGCCTCTGGTGCTGTGGCCTCCAGAGGATAGTGAGTTCTGGCCATGGTGCCGGTCACCACTCCGGTGGCCGCATTGATATTGAGGAAGTGATCCTCTGTGTTGAATAAGCTGGGCCCAAAATATGCCCCACGTCCTGCGGCCATGGCTTGCTCCTATGTAATATCGTAACAGTGTCCGTATGTATAGCTGGCCAACCCATTAGGGAAACAGATAAAGGTTCTGCTGCCATAGGTGATCTGCTCGCCGATCGCGAGGCCTGCTACACTGGTGTTGTACAGCGGCATGGTTCCCGCAGGCATCCACTTCGCATCCGCATCCCGCAGGTACACTTTTGGCTTAACCAGGACCCGCTTATTGGAGTATGCGTTCAGGCTGTGTTTAACAACGTAGTTGTCCCTACCGAAGTGGCTCGTCGTCCAGGAGTCTGGGCTGTCGCCAAGCGGCACACAAGACTGCGCGTACGCCAGTGTAGCATTGTCAGTGCCCTCCCCGGCTCGCCCTGCGGCCCGCCAGTAGGTGACGTAGTCCACGTTACCAACGTGACCGAGATAGGCACCAGGTGCCCTGAAATACTGCGGAGACGAGCCGTAGTCGCTCCACTTGACTCCGGTATATCGGTAAAAGCCAGGCCATCGACAGGCCAACTCATCGGCCGTGTTCTGGTACTCCAGCATAAGGTCCGGTGTCCCGATCGCCCCGCTCACCAGTGCTGTCGCAGTTGCCACTTCCGCTTCCCAAGCAATGAATCTGTCATTGCCAATGAAGTAACACCCGGGGAATGAGCTGTCCGGGAGGGAGATTACCTGCGACCTGGCGAACTCACAAATACAGTGGTGCGCGGTAGTGTTGTATGGATTGCTGGAGATTGCGCTGTCGACCGCATTGTACGCTGGGTCGATCAGTTGCCAGTTAATGATGTCCTCTCCGGTCCCAGACTCCACGTAGAATCGGTACCGCAGCTTCTGTCCGCCATTGTACCCAGATGAGGATATCTGAAGGAAGTCGCCGCTACCGGCCACCCAACCATAGACCCCGCCTCCGGTGTCGCCCCACGCAACGCTGGTTTGATAAGACTCGTTGTTCCAGCCCTGCGCAACGGCAAAGTCTTTGAGATCTTCGAGCCAGGCAAAGCCATCGGCGATCGAAGTCACATGAGTCATGTTCAGGGAAGGGAAAGCTTCCGCTACTGGTCCACCCATTTATCTCTCCTTACGGTGCCGTTGTGGTTGAGGTTGTTGTGGTTGTGGTAGTCGTGGTTGTGGTAGTCGTGAAGTTCTCTTCAGCGACTGCCATGAAATCATAATCGTTCGCGGACGCCACGTTCTTAAATACCCGATAACGAATCTGTGTCGCCCGGTCGTCAATTGTGTCATGCGGATTCAGGGTAGAGTCCGGGCACTGTAGGACTCCGTCAAAATCCCCAAGCACATAATTCTTGGAGGCGTTCACCAGGTAAACTGGCTGAAGCATAGTCCGCTGGTTACCATAGGCCCGCTTCATATACCATGTGCCAGTCTTGTCATAGTCCCCAGTAGGATACATGACAGTCGCGTCTACGTACGTCGTCGCTCCGCCTTGGGCAGGAACGGAATTATCCGGGAGCGTAACCATCAATGGCCAGCCGTACGTCTGGCTGTGAACGTCGATAATAAACTCCCGGCCATTCTGGGTGCTGGTGCTGGCGTAGTTCGTGAATCCCCACGAGTTGCCCTTTGCAATCACTGGGTACGGGTAGTCCGCAGAAGAGCCAAAACGCCGAATGAACCCAATGTACATGGACTCATCATTGCCTCCCACGTCCAGGGTAATGACGATCCGCTGCTGGTTCGAGTAGATATGATAGTCCATGGACGTATCATTGAACACGAACTTTGGCAACTGGTAGTCATTGTACGACGCACTGCCCCACGCATTGTACGTAGAGCTGTCGTAGGCGGTTCGCAGGGTGATCGCGCTGTTCGCGTTCCACGCCTGGCTGGCCGTGTAGGTCGTGTAGATGTTCAGGTCGCAGCCGTACAGGTTGCCGCCTGTGTACTCAAACTCACGGATCCCGATCAGGACGTCTTCCTGACCAGAGATGCCGGTGTTATGAAGAATGTACTCCTTGCAGTCCCCAGCCGTCCACACACCGGAAACCTCGGAATTGTTGTTGTCCCTCGTGTTGCGACTGATGAGCTGACGCCAGTCCTGCCCGACAGCACCGTAGAGATACTCTGCCGTGATGTTGGTGGCGTTATCGGGAGCGGTTGAAAACGTCAGGGACCACGCACCGTTAGAGTGAGTGATCGAACCACTGGACAAATGCCCGGTGGCGTCGTCGGTAATCACCCCAGTCCCGTCATCTGAGCACGTGTACTGCGCAGCACCAACTGTATAGGTAATGATCAGGCGTCGTCTGCCCACTGGGGTATTCGGCAGGTTCCCCGAAAAGGATGTTTTAATCCCATTCGGGGTACTGTCGATTGTTGTGCCCGCAGCTACTTCGGTGCCCACAATCAGTGGGATTAGAGTTTGCATGACCCCGGTAGCCCCATTCGCGGATGTGACTGTTCCCGAGCCATGGTATTGATTTAGACTTACCGTTGCCATGTCCTCTCCTAATCAGCCATGAGCTGTTTCAGTGCGAACTGATTCCTACTGATCACGTTCATGATAGATCGCTCGCCAGGCTTAGAAGCAACGTACTGCTCCATAACCTGCGGGTCGACCACGTTAGTAATGTTGACTGCTCCAGATCCACCTTCGCCTGATTCATCGTCAGTCGAGGCTGGACTTGGGATCGACCCACCTGCGGCAAACCGCATAGTGCGCCTGCTCGGCGGAGCCAACCCACCAGCCGAGAATCGAGATAATACCGCCTTTGGTACAATCTGTCGTCGGATAGCCTCCATGGCACCGAGGCCATAGTGCTTCACTGCTGACACTGGATGAACAAACTCCCCAGCAGTAAGCAGGGCCGGAATGTTGTCGGCCGTGGGCGACGGGCTTGATCCGCCAACTTCACCACCGGCGGCCAGTGTCTGCGACCGGATAATGGCCACACGAGCCATACCCTGCGCAATGGTCAGGGCTGCCTGCACACCTGCCATGATCTGTCCGGCTGTGCCCATTTCGGCCCAGCCCTTGAACACGGCCTGCGCTGCTGCGTACGTATTGATAATGGTCTGCGCAATCTGCATAGCCTTCCAAGCATAGAAGAACTCTTTCGAGTCTTCGCCCATGGCTTTGTACATGTCAGCAAATGCACTGGCACCAAGAGACGCGGTCTTCTGGATGTTCTGTAGTTGAGCCTCCTCGGCTTTCTCTGCCTTCTCGGCGGCGGCCTTGCGCTCTTCCTCTTTCTTCTTTTCAAGCTCAAGGTCGTTAGCAGCCTTGACAGCTCGCATCTGGCTGTCCATTTCATAGTGCGCCCGCAGCAGCTCTTCCTTCGTGATAAGGTGCTGCCGGAACAGTTCCTCCAGTTCAGCGTACCGACTCTGCTGTTCCTGAGCCAGTTGTTCTTCCTGGATTCGCTGTTCCTCTGCGAGGAGTGCCGCGCCCTCAAGATTCGCGCGGGCTACGGCCAGCTCGTTATCTCGACTGATCTCCAGTAGGTCGGCCTTAGCGTCCGCAGTGGCCTTCAGTAGATCAAGCTCGGCTGCCGCAGCGGCCTGCTGATCGGCGTAGGCTTTCTTCTGATGCTTTGTGGCTGCCGCATAGAGTTTGTTGTCAATCTCTATTTTAGCTTCGAGGTACTTCCGGCTGTCGGAAAGCTGCGCCTGGAGGCTCGCCCGAAGGTTCTGCGTTGCCACGTCATTCTTGGCCCGAACCCCCTCTTCAACCTGCTTGTCAATCTGCGCGATCTTGTCAACCACGTCTTTGCGCCGCTGAACTTCGATCTCCTCAACTTTGTTCAGTTGATTGTGTAATGCCTCAACTTCCCTGGAATACTGCTCGTCTTGCAGACGCTTCTTCTCATTGTAGTATTCTTTGGCTGAAATGGAATTGGTTTTATACTGGTGCTCCAGCTCAACCATCGCAGCCTTCAGGTCCAGCACACCTCGCGCGGCGGCCTGAGCGGCTTTCTCGTCTTCGCTAAAGGCGAATTTCTCTGGCTTAAGTTCCGCGCGTCTGGCCCGTGCCTCAGCGTTAAACTTATTGCGTTCTTCCTCAAGCTGCCGCATCCTTCGGTCAACAGCGTTGAAGTGATCCATGACCCCTTGGACAGCAGGATCTGTGTGGGACAGCTCGCTGAGATAACTCTTCAAAGCGTCCCGATTCTCCGTCCAATATCTCAGTGCTGCGCTGTCAGTGAACGCTGTGTCAGCCAGGGCATTCTTCTGTGCTTGAATAGCAGAATCCCAATAGCGAGTATTCTCCCTGCTCAACTCTTTAGTACGACCGATCAGGTCGGTAATCACCCGAGTAGAGTCGTACATGTTCTTCAGTGCGCTGTCTGGAATAAGGCCAACTTTGTCCCATGCATTCACTGCCGCGACCAGCTCACGAACTCCGTTCAGGAGATCCACGAACCGATCCATCAGCCACATGATAGCATCGCCTACAGTGTTGACAACGGACTGCACACCTCGGCCAAACTTATACCACAGGAGCAGGCTGCCGTCCAGGAGAAGCTTGAATCCCTTCCATACACCTTCGCCAGTGATGGCCAACTGAGCAAAGACCAGGCCCAATGCTGTCACAATCATCTTGATCCCTCGGAAGGTGTCAATGACTCCTGCGCCGAGGAACATGATAGTCTTTAGGGCATTGATGGCATAGGTCGACACTCGCTCAAGAATATTCCCATATTCTCCGGTGTCGGCCTTCAGGGCATTGATCTGGTCGAGAAGGACTCCGAGGTTACCCTTCAGGAAGTCGAGGAGACCCTCGTCCATTACCGCTACTCGGAACTGGAACCAGGCGTCCTGGATCATGGACATAAGCCCAGTCCAAGTGGTGCGCAGCGCCTTAGCCGCATCCCTGAACTTCGAGGTTGGGCCTTCCCAAGCCTCCATCAGCATCTTTCGCGTCGTGTCTACGCTGTAAGTAGCTCCAGCCTGAAATCCCAGCATAGCCAGGACTCCACGTTCGCGGAACATATCTGCGGCGGCCGCGCCAGCGGACCACATACGAATGACCTGCGCGGTCACGTCGTTGACTGCCAGGCCAGTTGCCGTGGACAGGTCGAGGATCAGCGGCATGAGCTGCTTGACTTCATCCACCCCGCCGGTAACGACACCGACAAGACGGGTGGCCGACTCCATAATCTCCTCAAAGGTCTGTGGGACCTGCGAGGCTAACTCAGCCATCTCCTTGAACATCCGGTTACCTTCCTTGACGCTACCCGTCAAGACACCCAACCGGATTCGGAGGTTTTCAGCGGTTTTTGCAGCGTCAAGAAACTGTTTAGCCAGTAGGCCAACGCCAAGTCCGACAAGAAGGCCCTTGAAACTAAGAAGAGAACTTTTCAAACGACGCATCGAGTCCCCGAATCTCTTCAGGGCACGCTGGGCCGTAGGCAGGATCTTTGTGCCAAAGGCCTTGAAGCGTTTCCCCAAGGCTTTCATCGTGGACGTGGCCAGGTCCTTTAGTGCGATGATAATTTCGAGTTTCTTGTCCGCCATACCCACCTACTTTCGCTTCATGAATTTCTTGAACTGATTGTCGTCCGCATGTTCCCCGAAACGGACCGCAAGAGCTATGTCTTTCATTCTTTCTGTTCGGAGTTTTTGTCCTTGATTGAGTGCATCAATGAAGTAAGAGTATCCATACTCTTCAGCATTGACGTGTCCATTTTCGATAAGCCCGCAAAGGAGTCGCCAAAGGCCCCGAGAATTTTTGGTTTTATTTCCTCGAACACCTTTGTTACCATTGGTGTTCGAGTAAGTCCGAAAAAAGTTTCATTTACCTTTTTGAACTTATCAACAATGGTCTTCAGGTCGCTTGGGGCGAAGTCCAGGAGTTCGTCTGGAGTAAGATTCGTGGCCATGGGAAGAATCTGGTCGTGGAGGTAGTTCATCACGTCAGACCAGGAGTTGACTTTGTCAAGGCCAGAGAACTGGAAGAGTGAGATGATCTGTTTGGTGGTGAGTTCGCGGACTTCGATCTGCTTATCGAAGCCCTCGATCTTAAAGGTTAGCTGTCCGCGCATGGTTTTCTCCTTTCGCGCTTTGTGTTACCTTAGAAGATGGTGGGTACCCCTATTAGACTACGGGGCGGTAGTTGTGGACGTCGTAGTAGTAGACGAAGTAGTTGTCGTCGTGGTCGTGGTTGTGGTCGTAACTGGGACACAATCGAAGTATGGGGAAGTGGCGTGGTTAGCCGTATCCGCCAGCCCTTCGGCGGTGAAACTCATCACCATCCACTCGTCTCCAATGAGAGCCATGGAACCGTTGGGTCCGATTGTACACTTCCAGAAATACCACACCTGGTCAGGGCCGATCGGATTGTCGCTGACGAACTTGAGCGCATACTCTGCGTTCGGAGACTGCATACCACGAAGAGTATTCCCTGACTGCGAAGCCATAAGGTAATACTTCAGGTTTACAGTTGCGATCTCATCACAATCGAAGTTGACCATGTAGTCCGTCTGGACCACAGGGTTCTTATCCTTGACACGGAGACCAGATCGAGAACTATAGTGGGGCAGACGTTCAATGGTCTGCTCCAGTTCGACGGAAGGGCAGTTTCCAATTTCCGTCCAGGACGCGGCTCCCGCGCCAGGGAAAGCGGAAATGTAGAGGATACCTTTTCCAATCGCATAGTTGTCAACATTGTGTGGCGTCTGACTATCGGCCATTAGATGCCTCCTTTAGTGTGTAAATAGCTCATAACTACCGTGACCTTGAATGCAACATACGGCTCCCAAAACTCCATAGTTCTCTCTGGAACCAAGGTTGTTCCGAGCACAAGGTTACCTTGTTTCTCGTCAGCAAGAAGTGCTACCCAAAGAGATTCGAGCAGCTCCGAGATAGTTGCATCCGCATTATCATTGTCCATTAGGTAAACGAACAGCTCTACGTCGAGCTGTGAGATCACTTTGTCAATACTCCCGCCTTTTTCCCGCGAAGACAATTTCTCCTTGGGTACGGGAAGCCCAGCAACCACAGCGATCACAGGAAACTGGGGTTCGGCAAACTCTTGTAGTCTCTCTCGTGTGGGAAGTCTGCGCTCTACGGACTTAAACTCCGTGAGCCCATTCAAGGTGGTTAAGATTTTCTCAACCACTTCTTCTCGTGTCGTCGTGACAAAACGTGCCATTACTTTCTCCACTGCTTTTTTAGGATCTTCCAGTAAATACTCACCAGCTCTCGTATGTCGCTTTCAGACATAGCGAAAAACTTACGTGGTCCAACTTTCGTATGGTTATAGAAAGCCTTCTCCGGATTAGAGCTGCCAAAGCGATCCTTTGACGGCCGGAAGAAAACTACTGCTCGATCCTTATTCGCTTTCCATGTCATTGAGGCCAGCATAGATCCAGTAAAAAACAAGTCTACGCGGTCTGTGGGCAAGCCGACCCTATCCCGAACTCTTTTCCAGTAGGAAGAGTATGGAGTAAAATCGTGCTCATCGGCATCGATGCCTGCGCGGGTGCGCATCAAAATCTGTGCCTTAACGTATGCGGCCGCCTCCATATGAAAGCGTTCCGCGCATACCCAGTCAAATCCTGACATGTAGGTCAGGAGGCGCTCCAGGCCTTTGATAATGATACCGGCATCTTTACTTGCCATTCTACTGCCTCTTCAGGGTTCTCCGCTGCGTCTTCATCCTCTCGCTCTCGTCAATGGTTCCGTCATCGTCCCAGTCATAGTCGATGCCATAAGACAAGAGCGTCTGAAGTTCCGTCTCAAATCGTTCCCGAAAATGCAGCATCTGTCGGTGAAAGCCGTCTGGCTCTGGAGTATCTTTCATAAGATACTCATAGATCAGCTCCAGGGCTTTATAACACGATAGACGCTTCACCTGCGTGGTACTAAGGAGATCTGCGTCGTAGGGAACCTCGGCTGGATTCACCCCATACTCAGCAGCCTCGTCTTGGTACCACCGGACCTCCAGGATACGATCAATGATGCTCTTGGCTTCGGTGTGCATAGCGGACCAGCTATCCGTGCCAAGGCGCATAATATTCGGTCGAATCTCAACAAGATTCAGATCGGTACTATAGTTTGCCATGAATTTACCTATGTGGAAAAGACAGGGCGAGCCTGTTTTTGTGACAGGCTCACCCTGTTATGTGCAATGCGATCAAGGTCACAGTGAAACCTCAGTCTAAAAAGACTGCCAGGCTCTACGGAGCGGTAGTTGTGGACGTCGTTGACGTCGTTGACGACGTTGTGGACGTCGTGGTTGTAGTCGTGGTCGTGGTCGGCCACGTCTGGACACTGGAATTCACGTGCGCAATGTACTGGCGCATTCTCGGATGTACACCTGTGTTCTTAGCCAGGCGAGCCCGAATTTCTTGCCATCTATCTGCTGTAGCCATCGGTTAGCTCCTTTCGTTAGGGGTTGCCTATGAAGTCGCCAAGCCGGTGATCGTCCCGTGGAATTCCTCCGGGCCGTAATCCAGCCCGACCTGTCCATAAATCTGGCCCTTCTCAGATGCGCCATCCTTTGCCAACTCTTCGTAGAAGAGCACACCTTTGCCCGGAACGGGCAGGTAGACAGGGCTGACCACAGCCATGTCAGCGATCAGGATCGTGGCAGCGGGAACACGAGGTGCCCACACGATACCGAGGAGGCAGAAGTCGGTCTCGATCTGAAGGATGTTCACTCCACCCACGTTGCGGGACTCAGGAGCGTATCCGTACAGTTCGGAGATTGCCTGCTTCTGGAAAGCGTTGCAGAAGAGCACGGGCTCACGGAACTCGGCACCATTGGTAGCCATCTCGCGAAGGACCTCATTGATGTGATCCTTGCTCAGGGCAGCGTTACCGGCGGCCACGGTGTTAGTAGTACAGGCGGTGATGATTCCGCGAGTCTTGGCGGCCACATTGGCTGCGGTAGCCTGCTGATAGGCACCGTTCAGGAATGTGTACTCAACGTCGACAGCGATCTGTCGCATGTTGGCGGCGATCTGGAAATCGCGTTCGTTCTGCACAGGCTGCCCATCGGTGATGTCGATCAGGCCAGTGGTCCCGTCAGCGGTGACCTGTCCGGTCACAGACTGCTTGGCGTAGCTGATGGACACTTGCTTCTGGTGAATCTGGACGGTGTTGACGTCCTGCTCACGAACGTACGTCCATGCTGTCGGAGCGGTCAGCGAATCTGTCTCGGTGATCGCGGGCTGGGAGGCACTCTCAAGTGCCCAAGGCTGGGCCATCGGGAACTGGAAGTCCCCTACGACACGAACCCGGCCGCCCTGGAGGCCACCGGCCATGTTGAGAAATGGGGTCTGGTTTGCACCGATGAGGTAAAGCTCGCCCGTATAGTTCGGGCAATTCCAAACCGTCCCGGCTGCATTTGTATTAGCCATTTGTTATCTCCTATTGTTCTGTTCCTGCGTAGCTGTGTGGATACGTGTTCTCAGCGCAATCTGTTGCGTGACATCACCATCCTTGACAGCCTGCTCATAGGCCGACTTCAGCTTTGCAAGAGGGGTTTGTTTGGTGACGCTGCCTTGTCCGCCTCCACTACCGGAGCCGCCACCGCTTGCGCGGAGCAGTTTGTCCCGTCCGGGGTAACGATCGAAAATAATCTCGATTGCTTCGTTGAAGCCCGCTGGTTCGCCAATTTTTTCTCGCGAAAGAATGACTTCGCCATCCTCATCCTTAGCGACCACATTCAGGCGACCATCGGTATCCTGCACCTCGAAGTACCTACCAAAGTAAGTCTCCGCAATATCAGGCGGTAATGTAGTCTTTGGGTCGTCTCCACCAAAAAGCGGTGACGTCGCGAAACGGTTAGAAACCATAAGATGCCTAATAGCGGCATCCTTACCGGAAAGCTTCTCAGTAAGCTCTCGTTCTCGGTCGGCGAACTGCTGCTTAAGCTTGGACTCCTTGTCCTCGAAGCCAGCACGCATCTCTGTCTTCAGCTTGTCAACTTCTCCGGCCTTCACAAGATCCTTGTCCTTGAGGTTCTGAACTGTGTTCATGGCCTCGTCGGCTCGCTGTCGATACTCCTGGAGATCTTCGATATCGCCGAAGACTGCCAGCTTCTCTGAAAGAGCCTTCTTTTCCTCACGGAACTTTTTGGCTTCAGCTCCATTGCTGAGTATCTTGCTGTGCATCTGATTTGGATCAAAGATCCGGTCTTTCCCATCGTCGTCGGTAAATACAGGCAGCCCGTTTTCACTCAGGACTGCGGCACCATCGTCATCAGTTTTCAACGTAAGTGGCATGAGCATCCGCTCCTTTGTTATAAATTGCATCCGCAACAATCGTTGGGCTATCCAGCCCGAACACTACTTCTTCTTTTGATTTTTCTTCTCTTGAACCTCCTTGTGCTGGACCTGCACCTCTTTTTCATTCCCTTTGAACCATTCCTTCCGGACCGGCACCCAAGAATGTCGGCAGTTGTAGCCGCCACGATGCGTCATGGCTGGGCCACTCTTGCCGTCCCACTGGTGGGTCCAGCTCTCAATTCTTGATCGAGAGTATATCTTACCAACTCGACGTCGACAGAACGCCCGGGTGTTAGACTGAATGTTCCCGTAGTAAAGGAAGTGGTCCATCCCAGTGCGGTCCGCCTCTGCCAGATTGAGCTGGTTATGAAAAGTCATTGTCTGGTCAAAAGCCATTTGGCCAGCGTATGATGTCATTGGGCGTCCAACTTTGCTGTAACGTCCAGATAAAATACCGCGCACTGCACTTCGCAGGGCGTTATACTGCCCACCAACAATCACCGCGTCATAGAGAGCAGCGGCTACCCGCTCACGCGCCATGACACCAAAGGCATCAAACTCCCGCATTGCTGCGGTCTTTAGGGCCGCTATTGTCTCACGCGAAACATCAACGAACCCGTAAGCCTCGTCGAAGACTTGGAACCTCTTCTCAATTGCGGCAGCAATGTCGTCGAAGTTCTTGACCACGGACTTTACCGCCTCTCCGAACTCGGCTTCAAACATCCGAGTAAGCTGTTTGTGCAGCTTCTGGGCCTGCTTCAGTTTGACTTTAGTATTGACCAGCCGTCCACCCTCGCGGACTAATTTCTCGCTGAATAGTATTAGTATCTTGGTTTCGAGGCTGTGGATTGCAGTCTTCAGTCGCTTTTTGTGCTGCTTGATCTGCCGATCCAGGAACGCTTCGTCCCGAGCAATGGCATTCAGTCCTTGCTTGATCGTAGTCATCTTCATCCTCTAACAGCTCACCACTGCTCCAGCCACAGTTATAGCAAATCACGCCCCACAAGTATTCATGAATCTCATACATACAAACAGGGCAGGGCATTGCTATTCCTCCTCGCCTTCTTCGTCTTCCTCCGGCTCTTCGTCATACTGACTTCCAGGCGGCGGCAGCGAGGCTGGCTGTGCCAGTTCATTCTCCTCGATCTCTCCGTCAATCTCCTGGAGTAGAGCGTCCTCCGCACCAGGCAGCATGGCCCTCGCGGTGTTCTTTGACATCTCCTGCTTGAAGGTGACCGAAGGTACGATCGTCTTCGCCGTCATCATGTTCTCAAGATCCTGCGCCAGGTTCTGAACGTCGTAGTTCCTGGGCCGCTCGTAATGAGCGTCAGGAATCAATCGGTCAAGATTCATCCACTTTAGCCATAGGCGCAGGATGTTGTTCTCGGCCTTCTCCAGATTAACGGCCTTGCGTACAATGTTTGCGTTCAGAAACTGGAACTCGGCCTGAAGCGCCATTCCGCTCTTCGCGGCCTTCGACGTCTCGGTAGCCGTTAGGCCACCAGCGTTGGTGGCGCGATAGATTTCCGCGACCTTCTTGGCAATCACATTCAAGATCGACTGCACGGGACCAGAAACCTCGGCCTTGAGCCAATCCGGCTTCCCAGCCATTCCCAGCTCCGGGTTGAACTCCAAGATCGACGTTGGACCAACGTCGTCCTGAACCTCTTCCCCAGCTTCCATCATCGGCTTCCTCATCATTGGGAACGCCGCGTAGTTCGTGATCTCGCTGATCTGCGACATGTCTCGAATAATCGAGACATCGATCCGGGCTACCTCGTGGACGTCGGAGACGCCTATACCAGCGATACGTGATCGCAGGTTATACTGCCACACGAAAGGAATCTCGCCCAGCGGGTTAGCATCCTCAGCGACGAGCACTGCTTCCTGCTCTTCGGTGATTGCACTATTTTCATTGTCGGCTGTATCCGGCTCTGCCCAGATCTGCCAACGATCTGGCCACCACAGGTGGTATGTCCCGTCGTCATCTAATAGCTTCAGGTAGCTCAGGTACGGCCGCTGCGTCACTTCGTCCTTGTCCCACGACCAATCCAGGATAGCTGTCGGGTGGTATGCACACAGGTACGGGTATACGCCGCGCTTGCGCTCGTCTGCGAGCGTTTGTGACTCACCGCGCGGCTTATCCACCAGATATCCCACAAGGCCGTAGATCGACGCATAGCGGGTCTGGTCCGGCAGGAACTCCTCCAGGCTGTCGCCCATGAGGTTGCAGTCTGATGTGTACGCCTGCCATTCTGGCAGCGTGGTCAGGGCCTCCGGCAGATGTGCCGTACCCGGCTTCTTGAAGAGATAGAAAGTGAACAGATCGACAATTGACCTTGTGTAGTCAAAACCGAATAATTCACTTACGCGCCTGATGTAGTTCTCGTCGGACTCGCGCTCGTGTTGTTTGATCACTCCGAGATCGACCAGGGAACGTACACCCTCATAGGTGGCCATCAGGAACATGTACTCGATAATATTGTTGGCATACTCCAAAGCTGTCGCCCGAAGATCCTTCACCAGCAAGGTCTCGGCCGGAATGATCGGCTCAGTGCTGATGTTCGGCTGGTTAGGCATTACATACGCCATCGGTTTCTCCTATTTCCAGTGCTTGACCTTGCTTCTTATGTACTTACCCTTGACCGGGAACTTCCGGTGAACATAATACCCAATGGCATCCGTCAAGTGCGTCAGGGCTGGGCTGGTGTGTTTGTCAATCTCACCAGAGCCGCCCTTCACCAGGCAGACACCCTCGAAGTCTTTCACTACATGTGGTGCCAGGCTTGGGTCTACCATTAGGCGAATCTCTCCGCTCATTGTCTTGAGGCGGGAGTTCAGGCTGTTTACTCGGTCGCGTTCCCGAGGGTTTTGCTTCGGCGTATCCACGATTACGTAGTGGCCCTTAAAGGCCGCGCGTAATCGCGTTTTGATCAGGTGCCAATCGGACCCCTGAATCTTTGCGGAGCCTCGTGCTCCTCCAGTAGCGTCACCGAAACATCTGATTCGGGCTTTATGCCCCTCAAACATGGAGATCAGCTTGTTGGTCACGCGCACCGTATTCGATCCGCGCGGCATGTAGACTTCGCCAATCACTCCAGTGCCAAGCACACCGTTAGGAAGAATCTGTTCCTGACATACGGCAGCCACACCGGGGTCCACATTGAAATCAAAACAAAAGATCAGGTCTTTCTTCGGGTCGTACTTTAGGGCCGCGCAGTGCGTCTTGTCGCTAAACGCCCAGTAACAACGGCCTGTGTAATTCTCAAACGACCCCTCATATTCCTGTCGAAACGTCACCTCGTCCAGGTCACGCTTCGCGGCGTCGATCTCGCTTTTTGGCAGAATGTCACTCGATATCCAGTGGAACGTGCGCCACTCGCTCTCGACACCGTCGTGCTCGGCCTCTACTTCCAGGGCCTGAGCTTGCTTGAAGAGATCGTAGTAATGGTTGCGGCCTTCCGGAACGCCAATGAAATCACAGAATCCCAGGCGGTCTGATAAGGCTGGGCGGACGTGGGCACCCCACGCCTCTTCTTTCATGTTACCATACTCATCCAGGACACCACCGTCCCAAGGAGAACCCTCGCAGCGCTCCGGCTTGTCCATGCCAAGCAGGCAGATTCTCGCACCATTGATCAGGCGGATCTCCAGGGCGCTCTCGTTGACTCGGCCGTACACGAAGTATGATGGGATCATTGCCTTAATGTCGTCCCACCAAATTCGCTTGACCTGGTTCACGGTCGGCGCGGCGGCGAAGAATCGTGGATCTGTGTACTGACACCACTCGTGCGCAGTCATTGCCCGCAGGACAAGCTTTCGTTTGGCCAGCTCGGATTTCCCGGAACGACGACCAGCAGGCACCACACAATGTCGTGCGCCGCAGGTCCAATAGTCATACTGAATAAAGTGGTGCCGCAATGGCGTCCATCGCGGTGTAAGTTGTCCTGGTGGCAAAATTGCCATACACTACTCCTCTGGGTCTGGCTCTGGTACCGTACTTTGCGCGGCCTTCGTAAACGCGCGAAGATCCTGAGCGATCTGCATAATGCGCTCGGAATCCGGAATATCAGATTTCATCAACTCGTGGTGCTCTCGCTCCAGCTTTGCAATCAGGCTGGCCAGAGAACGAATCTCACCCTTGAAGTCGTTCTTCCGGTGAGTTACCCGCTTCTCAGTTTGGTCTACTGGCTGGCCTCGATTGTCAATTCCTTCCTGCCGCTTCGTCTCGTAAACCTCAATCTCCATGGCGCGGTAGATCTCGGTCGGCGTACGTATCGAACCGTCTTCGTTCTCGATAGCCTGCTTCAGGGCTTCTTGGCTGATGTCCCAATTGTGCTGCGCGGCGAGCGCCCGCATAAGCTGAATGCGAAGAAGTTTGATCTCCTGCTCCAATGTGCCGATCTTTAGCTGATCGTACAGGTTTGCCTCGTCCACGTTTAGGTACATGCTGTAGAGGCCATTCGCCGGACCATTCTTCGCTCGTCGTGGACCACGGCCGGTATTGAACCCGCCGTGCTGCTTACATCGGCCATTTGGCATCGGTGGTGCTTGGCAATAATTACTGGTGCTGTTGCACCAGGCACCGCAGATTGGCTCGTTTTTGTCGTTCACGGCACCAATCGGCAATCCCTTTAACTGTCGTCGGCTTGCCATATCTATTCCTTTCTGCTAACACCCATCCGGGCTGTTATCGTGGGCCCACGCCACACCGTGGCAAAAACCAAGCACCTTGAGCTGGGTATCACTATCAGGTACTGCCTTCGGCCAGTACAAGAGTAACCAGACCCTTTCTTGTCCATTGCGTGTAACCTCGGCCTCAAGCGGACCAAACTTTTCGGCTGCGGCCTTCAGTGCTGCACCGGCCCCAACCTCCGTTAAAGGACCGACAATCATGTGTGGCGTTGAACTAATCATTGCTTGACCTCATCCCCCTTATGGTTAGATTCAAAAGGCGGCTCCTCCGTTGAGGGGTCGTCGGCCCGCTCAACGGACCAGTAAAATTCCCAGCCCACCCGCCCCGACCGTATGCCGTCGTCGCAATGAAGGAGTAGTTAAAATGGTAGCGGGGGCGGGATTCGAACCCGCGACTTCCGGCTTATGAGACCGGCGACCTTGCCAACTGGACTACCCCGCTATGGCTGGAGCCCCCGGCCTGACTCGAACAGGCGACCTGAAGATTACAAATCCTCGGCTCTTCCAACTGAGCTACAGGGGCCTTTCCTTATATAGGGAAGATGAACACGTAGCAGAATTGTAGGAGAATTTATACGTAGTATATGTCAATATCTTGTACAAATCTGAGTGCGTCAAAAATGTACGGGGATTAACGATGACATAAGTCTATATGTTATGTAAAAATTCTCTTACAATTTTGCTACATGCTGATGTTCCCTATATAGAGTGATCAGAGAGGTCAGACAGGATTGAATTCTTCGCCGCTACCAGCGACTCCATCATTTCGCACCACGTCTTTCCCTTGGGCTGCTGCCCATACAGTTCTCGGTAGGCCCTGACGGCCCATGCGATCGCGAACTGTGCTTCCTCAACTCGACTTACCAGATCCTCTGGGAGGCTTTCCTCGGTGGTTTCGTCTTCGTCGTCGAATAGCATAAGCACCCCACGCTCTTTCATGAAAGTAATATAAGATAATCTTCATGACTCGGTCCACGCTGGCTACGCCAACGCTTGCGGTCCATGACCCAGTGACAGCGGCCATTACCAGCAGTGTCAAAGAAGTAGACAACGCTGCGTAAGTGACCGTTTTTCTCGCACTATACATAGCCCTGCTCCGTAAGGTAGTTGACCAGGATGTTGGCGGCCTTTGTCAGGGTCGTCTCATCTGTCTTGATTGTCAGCTCAGGATCCAGAGGCTCCTCGTATTCGGCGTCGTACCCCGTGAAATTCGTGCGATCACCATTGATCGCCTCCTTCCACATACCTTTGACGTCTCGCTCGATACAGACGCTCTGAGGGGCGTCTACGAAGACCTCTACGAAACGCTTCAGTTTGTCCCGCAGCTCTTGGCGAACCGCGCGGGACGGGCTCACAAATGAACAAACAACCACGTAGCCCTGCCTGATCCCTACCTGCGCGACTCCCCGAACACGTTTCAGATGTGCGCTTCGCTCTTCGGGGCTGAATCCGAGGTCTGAGGATAGCTCTTGCCGCAGCTCGTCTCCATCCAGATGAAGGGCCCGGGAGCCAAGCCGCTTTTTCAAAGCCATTGCAATGGTTGTCTTCCCTGAGCAGGGAAGCCCTGTGAGCCATACTACTACTCCTCGTTTTGCCATGTTAAAGCTCCTCAATGTACATGTAAATGTCTACTTCCCACTTGTGGGACATATCAGTGGCCATCTTGTACGTGATTTTATAGGGTGAGGCTGCCGCCGACCCAGCACGCACCAAGACGGACAGTGCGTTGTTCCTCACACCGGACGCCGAGTCCGGGTGGGTCAGCACCTTCATGGTGCTCTGCTTGGTAATCGTACTTGTTACGTCGGTACCATCTTTATCAGTGGCCGTTACCGTGGAGTTCGCGAGGACGATACTCTCTCCAGTCTGCTGAACTCGGAGGATCGTGCCGCTCAGGTAAAACTCCTCGTATGGTTGCTTTTTGATGCTATGCATAAAAATCCCCCTTGCCAAAGTATCGCTGTTCTTGCTCTCGAACCCCGATCAGTTCTTTCTGTAGGATAGGAGCTGGCTGGTGTTCAAAGGTAGACGCCACCGCCGCTGTTGGTCCTGTCATTGTGGCAGGCACTGAGACAACCTTTCGAGTTGTCCCTGCCACTGTGGCAGCCGGTCCTGTGGTCCCGCCGGTTATTTCGATGTCACCAGCAATCGCGCCATAAGACAGCCCATCACCACTATTATATAGTTCTAATACTTCACTGGCTGATAGCTCACGATTCCAGTAACCTACTTGATCTACGCGCCCATCAATGCCATTATTGCCAGTGCCATATCGCCCGAACTCAAAATCATACGCCGAGGCATGAAGGGTGCCAGGATGTCCTAAGTCTGAGTCACGAACCCCAAGATCATTTTTATATATGTAGGTATTCCCAGTTACGTGGTTTCTGGTAAAAGCGTAGAACGACCAAACGCCAGTGGAAATTCCAGGTGGGTTCGGCTCGGTGACACTAAGTGTCCCGGCTGATGTAAAGACTACCATATAGACCCGGTACCACGAAACCGAAATGGCAACCTGTTGGTATCGTGAAAAGATGCCTCGGTACGGTGTGGTAACGGCTGCGTCTAAGCGTACCCAACAGCAAAAACTGAAGGTATCACTGTTTCCGCAGATACCGGAGTTGTTGTAAAGATAAGTAGTAGTGTTGCCTACAATATCCAGCGAATTACCAATTTTCCCGGCTGCACTTGGAGTAGACCCGCCCGCTTCCACCACGTCACCGCCGTTACCGTGGGCATCGTAGCGAGTGCCACTCGTCTCATCCATGCGCCAGTAGTGTACTAATCCAGTTGAAAGCGCCATTACCAGTCTAACCTTTCGGGCTCGAAGTCTTCCTTGTCGTGATACCGCTCGATATGCATTCGCGGAAAGACCATTCTGCCGCGAAGGACAGGCGCGGCTTCTCTTGCCATGGCAGTAGCCACTGTGGCTGACGGGCCGCTTGGTGTTCCTGCAATCTCGTAAACTCGCCCAGTCGCTCCGGCTGCTGTAGGATTAGGCCCCTGTATTGCTCCTGGTATTTCTACTGCGAGAATGTCATCATAGCTTCGTCCAGTGCCACCGTTGTATAGAAAAGTTCGTTCGGCCGCAGTAAGCACACGAGTCCAAATGCCCACAGCATCCACAGCTTGGTTACCTGGCGACGTGTACGGCACGTTCATCGCGCCTGCTACGCTTTTGATGGCGTTGGTGTGTATAGCGACGTGACTATCCGAAACCGAGTCGTTTTTGTAGATGACTTTCGTCTTGGTAGATTGAGTGTAGGTTGCTACGATGAAAGTCCACGTTGCATCGGTGATGTAAAAATTCGTGGAGAAGTCATCGCGTACGGAGCTGGTGCCCCATGTTGACCAAACAATTTCTTGCTGCGCGTTATCAAAGAATATGGCGTTCTGCCCGAATCGCGCAAACCAATAACCCGAGGAGCCAGCGTCGAAGCGCACCCAGCCCGCCCAAGTTTGGTCGCCTGTCAGGGCCAGGTTGGTCTGGTCGCCCCAGTTAATAGCGAGTCCTCGTGAGCTAATCGTCCCTTCGGCTCCACACCCCAACTTTCCGGTCACTTGGTTATAGCCGGAACCTACTTGATCCAAATCATTATTATTGCTTGTTTCATCGTACCGCGTGCCGGAAGCTTCCTCGTAGTCCCACCAGGCTTGTAGGTTGTCGGTGATAGCCATTGGCGGCTCCTTATGTCATCGCGGTAGGCGTCCAGGTTACAGTCAGGCTCGTGATCTTCAGGGTTTCACCGTTGGCGAAAACCAAGCTGGAGAAGACGAACTCCTCTGCTCCAGTTCCGCAGGTCATTTGAGACTGGATCGTATCGCCGCTGTTCAAGAAGTGAGCGTGCGCGATCGTTCCTGCGGTTGTGTTGGCGTCCTCAACGTCCGGGCTGGTTACCATAGTCGCCACTCCAGAAGCGGACGCGCCGAACGCTGGTGTGTTCATTGTACACTTGGCGACCTCAGCATCCCCGGACGTATGAAACATGATTGACCCACCATCCAACGAATCTACGAACGCATCGCAGACAGTATTAGCTCCAGGTGTTGCCAGGTTCATCTCTTTCTCCCTTTATCAAATCCAAAGTATCTTCTTGTTGCCGGTTGCGGTATGACGTATCGTGGATTCAAGTCTGGGGTCCCTTCCCGCTGCATAACCGAGCTAACGGCCGCGTTAGGACCCGCCACAGTGGCCGACTTGAATTTGTATCGTTCCATTATGCTGGCTACTGAGCCATCTGACATAGTCATCGCGCCAGTTGCCTCGGAGCCGCTCAGGTCGTCGTATGTGACTCCGTTTCCACTGTTCCACAGCGCCGATCGGTCATCCGTTCCAAGAAACCGCGACCACACTCCGCGCTCGTCAAACAAGCCCGTCCAGCCGCTGTACATGTACCAAGAGTAATAGTAGCTGATTGGTGTAGCGAGCGTGTTTCCGTGCGGTGCTATCTTTGACCCGCGTTGAATCGCATTGATGTAGATTTCCTTTTGCTTGTTGATCGTGTTGTACTGAAACGTCAGCATATACCACGTGTTTTGTGACGTTAGATTCTGCGTGCTGGACAGTGTGTCATACCCACCTACATTGTCGCGCGTATACCACGAAAGCTGTTTCGTAGAGGCGGCCATGCGGATATACATCCCTGCGCTTTGGTAAAGCAGGTATGGGCTGGATACTCCTTCTGCATTCCACCTGAACCAGAAGTTCATAGTGAAGCTTCCGGAGATCTGTAGACCGGCTGGTGTAGAGCCTGACCGCCAATACTCGCCGGACAATGCGCCGATACCGAGATTTACTTTCCCTGTCGTGGCGTATGGTGTTCCATATTTTGGTGAAAGGCTATTGCTTCCGTGTACGTCTTCCAGCGAAGCTCCCGCTGTTTCACAGTTGTACCAAGCTACCAGATCATCAGTCAATGCCATAAAGTTCTTTTGCCTCTGCCAGTGTGATACCCTTCACGTCGGCGATTCGTTGGGCGATCACGTTGAGCGCCTCTGCTTCTGGAAGCTCCTGCGTTGTGCCGTCCGGCATGTCAGTTCGCACCAGACCTTCCTTCGTGTATACCAAACAGATTCCACCATATTGTTGTCCAGGCATGTGTACTCCTTACGTCAATGGATACGTTGTGACCGTGCAGGTCAGCAGTGTTATAGTCAAACTCTCTCCAGCCGCGACCGTCAGGCTTGAAAAGATGAACTCAGTGTCAGCCAGACCGCAGGTCGCCTGCGCCATGATCGTACCGTCCTGTTTCGTCAGGTGCGCATGGTTGATCGTTCCGCCTGCTGAATTTGAATCCTGAACGGACGTTCCAGTATTCATCGTCGCGGATCCTTCCTCCGCGTCTCCGAACGCTGGGTCGTTAAACTGTGGCTTGGATACTTCGTCGTCGCCGCTGTCGTGAAACAAGATGTATCCGTCATCGAGCGTCACACAGAACGTATCCATGACGTTGCTACCGGCGTCGTATCCTAAGATCATTCTTCACTCTCTATGCGTTTTAGTACCTCGCCCGTATTGTAGAGCGCCTTGATTGCCTGTGTGTTGGCCCAGGGCCGCAGGCCGTGTTTCAATCGTTCTGTCATCAACCGATCTGGCACAAAGTTCTGCGGTAGCCACGGGTGCCTGTTGACCAGGAGGTACTTGATGGCGGCCCCGGCGGCATTGTCGAGGATCGTCTCCGGGTCCTCCACGACCGACAGCACTTCCAGTAGGATCACCAGGTCCGCTCCGATCGGCGGCGGCTCCATGAGGTCCCACTCCATGTAGTGGTCCCTGTGGAGGCACTGCCCTGCGTCCGGCGAGCTGTCCAGGCCCAGGACCAAGATTCCCATATCGTTGATCGCGGCCGCGTAGTCTCCGGTCGCGCACCCCATATCCAGGACCGAGGTCGGACGGATGGCGCTCACGATAGCGTTCGCGATAATTGGCCCGCGCCAGGCTATGTGCATCCGCTTCTTCATGTAGCGTTCGTTAAACTGTGGGATCATACAGTGCTGCCCTCACAAGGTTCTCCAGGGGCCGGTGGTCGCCGATGTGGCCTCGCTTGCCGACCAGGTCCGTACGCATGAACCCCTCCTGGTCCCGGTACGCCTGGTAAACGTCCAAGTACCTGACGCCGTTCAGGGTACACTGCCGGTGTATCGCCAGGTTCAGGAGCACGACCGCCTTCCGCCGGAAGTTGGCGTCTCCGTTGTGAACGGGCCGGGGGTCACGTTCCGGCGGCACGATTCCCATGACCATAGGACACTCGCAGAGGTGTCTGACTCGCTGTATATACGCTTGTGCGAGGCCCTTGGTCCCATGCTCGAACGACCAGACCCTACAGTCGATCTCCCCGAAGCAGAAGCACACTACGTCCGCGTCCCCGACTGGGGCCAGCGGCCTGGTGTTGAAGCTGTGCAGGAGCCGCGCTCCGAGGTGTTGTGTCTCGATCTGCCAGCCCTGGACCGTGATTTTCGGCCAGGCGTGCAGGCTGTGGGAGTCACCATAGGTTCTAAGGATCTTCATTACAAGGCTTGTACTCTCTTGGATCCCAGTGTCGAATGAACAGCGCCATAATGCGCTGTCGCAGCTCCAAACTGCTGATCTCGTCGAAGCACGAACAGCGGACGTCGGTCACGCTGGCCGTCAGGTTGCTGACCCGGTACCCAGGTCCTCGGACCAAGCACACGTCGCTCCCACAGCCGGGGTGGCCGCAGATTAGCTCGTGCTCCATTCTGTCGATCTTTTGCCACTCCTTCTGGAGATGGTGGACGTAGTCGTCGCCGTCCGGGAGCGGGGGATTCTCGCTGCTCATTCGCTGGCCTCCAGGCGTTTGTTCATGCCGTCGACGATGGCCTGGTAGTCCTCTTTGTTGAGCCAGTGGCTGGTGATTTCCGGATCATAAACTGGGTCGTTGAGGATCTCCGCAGCCCTGACTTCAGCGTCTCTGCTAAACTTGTGCCACAAGTTGACCCGCGCCGCAATGGATCCATTTACGAGCGGCATGTCCTCGAACTGTACGGCTGCACACCACATCCCTATAAGCAGCCAGGCTTCTTGTTCTGTTGTCATTCCTGCACCTCCACAATCGGCCCTATGAACTCGACCAGGGCCTCGTAGACCTTGCGGGCGCTGCCGCCCTCGATCGTGTAGTCGGCACCCCGTAGGATGATCCGGCACTTGTCGTACAGGTCCGTGGCCATGAATTCAACGGCCAAGACCTTCTCCCTGGGGAGCAGGGTCTTCACGCCGTTCTTGTCGGTGATCTGGATCGCGTGCGGGGCCGGGACGTACTCTGGGATCGAGAGAGGCCCAACCAATGATTCTTCTAAGCAACTCATTCATACTACTCCTTTGGTCTGGTGCCAACCCGGACATCGGGCACTGGCACATGAACGCCATCGCTATTTCTATTGGCCATTATGCGGGCCACGTCGTACAGCGTAATGTCCCATTCGCGGTGCTGATTGCACAGGGATCCACGGCCACAGGGATCGGCGGTGTTCTCCGGGCAGATCGGGTTACGGTCATAGTAACAACCTGTGACCCCAAGCTGTGCCGTATAGTACAGGAAGTCGAGCATGTGGATCTCGGCCCATTTGTCGATGGCGTCGAGGTGCTCCCATACCGTATTGCCTTCCACAGCCCAGTAAATGAGCTTGCCATTAACAGTCTCTAATGATCGGAAATACTGCACTATGGGGCCTCCGTTCCTTCGAACGTGAAGTCCTCCGTAATGATCACGTTATCCCAAGCTTGGATCGGTTTTTTCCATGCAAGGTCCTTGGCCTGGGCTTCGGTTTCTGCTTCTACCAGGACCTCGGCCTGGATTTCTTGGCAAACTGTGAATTTCTTCATAACTACTCCTTTATGAAAGAATTTTAATAAACGCTCCTCAAGGTCCAATTTACCTGGGAGCACCATCTTGGCCATAGACGCCTTTGGAAAAATGGGTCGATGGGTCCCTGCCCCTAAACCCTGATCCCATAACGACTTACGACATGAAGAGATCCTCATGCCAAGGCCCATGGACCTAAGTCCTTACACCATAAGCACTTAAGCCCGCTGCCCCATCTTTCCCTGGTGCCCCATCCTTGGACCATGCCACTATGGCAGGAACGCTATTTGCTACGGTTTATGAAACTTGGTTCATGGAACGGGATTTGCGAGTATCAGGGCCATGAAGGGCTTTTAAGGCACTCTGGCCCGAAAATTGCGCGTGAAAGGTCCTCGGATCAAGGGCCTTTTATTGCAGGGATGGCGGACGTTCCACCTTGACGATCGACACAAGCGCCGATAGTATGCAATCATATGGCGCGTGAACTCCCATATAAGCGGCCGCATGGACCCTACTATCATATCCAGCATCGGCTATATGAGTATCAGGAACCTCGGAGAAGGCAACATGATCGACCGATCGGATGATAACTTCGGTAGGTCTGGACATGCCAGGAAGTAGGACCATCCCTTTCCCGTACGGTAGGATATGAAGCCCGGGCAGTATGATGGCGATAGTGTTATCATCCGATAGTCGGTAGGACATACAAGGAACCTCGGCAAGGGCCGTTATCAAGGCCCTTCCATCTATAGTGCCTATAGGGCATTTTTTCCTTGATATGGGTGGATAATCTAAATTAAAACTTTCTCACCTAACCTGAAACCCTCTCCCCCCTATATAGGGAACATCGACACGTAGCAAAATTGTAGGAGAATTTTGTATTTTAATATGAAGGTTTTGTAATACAAATTTGCTACACTCAAGAAGCCGAGGGGATGTAAGGATGTCATAAGTCCTTATTTTATGGCGATTATTTTTTCCTACAATTCTGCTACGTCTTCATTTTCTCTATATAGTAGCGCACTCCCTTTGACCATAGGCCCAGGACCACATTACAAGAAATTAACCACCAAAAACCTTGTGCGCTTTTCACTTACACATGAACCAAGATTAATCTTGACATTCCCTTGTTTTCCAGGTATCATATGAAGGCCCGACGAAAGGAACCTTATGAATTTCCCCTTTGACGAATACCAGAAACGCGCGAAGCGGATGACAATCCCTGAACTGGAATATGCCAAAGCCGATGCCTATGAAGCGGCCGAAGCCCTACGTGGGGCCCCTACCATGGGCAAGGACGAAGGATGGTATATGGATGAATTCTGGACCTATTCCGACGAGTTGAGAAGGAGAAAGCAATAATGAACGCCACGATAACCTATGGCAATGGTGAACAGATTGACATCTCCGGAGCGGCAGATGAGCGGATGGTCGTGGCCCTTGCTGTTGCCTACTCGGAGAAAATCGGCTCTTTCATTAAAGAAATCACAATAAGGGGCTTTTGATATGTACTATCGATGTGTTGACTGTACCATCCCTTTGCCGGACAAAAGGCCTCGATGCCGGTGGTGTCAAGCCGATCGGGATGCCATAGCGGCCCATAGGCAAGCAATCAAGGACCGTAGAAAATCAGTATCGGAGACTTGATATGATGCAAGCAGCATTGCTTGTATTGCCCTAACCCTTGTGAGCATAAAGACTTAGTAGAAATTTTCCAGTGATGCCTTGTTTTGAGGGCTACAGATGAAGCCCGAACGAAAGGAAAACAATGATCACGAAAAACGACGTTTACGCATGGTACTATGCTAACGTGAACCACCTTAGCAACGAATCGAGACAAGCCCATATGAACCTACTGAAGGGCTTACCGCAACGGACACACAAGGCGTCAAGCCTTTCCTACGAAGTCAATAGACTATCTTCCCTTCGGATATACCTGGAAGCCCGGGCCGTCAGGGCATCGTATGGTCCGAGAACGGTCGTCCGATCGGTAGTACAGGAAGTCCCTTCTTACCGGCTTTGGGCCGTTGCTATGGTTGAACGGGACATCTCCGAAGCCTTTGCCAAGGTCCGCAAAACAGAAACCATCCCGGCCCTGCTCTTCAACCAAGCTTTCAAGCTTCGTAAAGTTAGATTTGGCAACGTGTTATGACAATCTGAGATTTTCCCTTGCGTTTCCTGGATAGGATGCTATACTGAAGTAACGAAAGGAAAAAACAATGTCAAAACTTTATGTCAAAGCCACTACGGATGCCATCAAGACCGTCAAGACTGCTCGCGGCCATCACGATGCCGAGGTTTCCATCCTATGGAATTGGGGCGGTAACGTACCGGCCGGATCGGCTACATTATGGGCCGTTCACCAGGATGGCAAGGTGGTATTCAACCTTACCATCCGAAACACGACCACCGGAGACTTGATCGACCATCACGTGGCGACCGTCAAGGAAGGAGTGTAACATGGAAACCATCCGATTGCTACTTGACGACCATCGCGGCATCTATCTTCCTCGTGACTTCATCGAGTGTTTCAGCCCGGATGAATGGCATATCTCAAAAGAGGATGCCGAGTATCTGAGCAAAGGCCCGGATCAAGAATGGTACGATGATGTGTGGCTCGATGTTCTTGATACGGCCTACTATGAAGCCGATGACGGCTACACTTGGGTACTGTATCAAGATGGCGCATTGTTTGCCGTACGGGATGATCATGATTGGGAGGAAGAAGAATGCTAAACTATCAAGAATGTTTTGACCTTGTCGAGCACGAATCCACGCGACCGAAGATCGATGCCCTAAAGCTTTTGGCCCTGCTCTCCGGTAAGATCCATCCGGACCGATTCAACACAGGCCGGACTTTCCTTTATGCCCGGGCCGATGAGCCTGAATACCTGTTACGCGTTGCCGATCCGATCATCGGGACCATGGGCGTTGAATCGGTCGAATTGCCCGATGGGACCTATCTTGAGTATTGCAATGCGGGTGAAACCTATGCATCCACGCTATGCTATAAGGATGGGGAGTTCTTTATATCGTCGTGGGGCGATGTGTATGAAGAAGCCGAACGGATAGCAGAGAACGAAGCAGAGCCGCAACAGAAGGCCCTTGCAAAGCACCTTGAAACGTCCGCCATCAAGATCCAGGAAACCAGTACCGACACCTATGAAGCCGAGGATCATCCCGGTGAGTATCTGGTCTTGAACGAGGATGATGCCGATACCGCATGGGATGAATCCCTGGAGAGCTACATCGATGAATGCATTCTCCCTGAGATGCCCGACCATATTCGAACCTACTTCGATTTCGAAGGATGGAAACGCGATGCCAAGATGGATGGTCGCGGGCATAGCCTGTCGGGCTATGACGGAGAAGAGCACGAGGAAGATGTTGACGGAGAAACCTACTATATCTATAGGGTAAACTAAATATGTACACGCTGAACCTTACCTATGATGAGTATGAAACCATCGCCTTTATCGGTGGCCGCTATTCATGGTCCGAAGCCCTGATGCGCCATTGCGGCCCCGGGGCTAATCACATCCCGGAGCACATCGCATGGAAGATCGGAGAAGCAATCGAGGAAGATGATGGGCTTCTCCCCCTGCTCGATGTCGATTCTGACCTATACCGCAAAGTCATAACCTTTTGGCAGAGCATAGTTTAGGAAAATCCGAAAAAAGGCCTTGCGCATCCGCTTGTTTTGGGCGATACTTATAGTGAGCACGAAACGAAAGGAAAACAAAATGAACGGAAGCAAAATCGCAGCAGTAGTAACCTTGACCATGGGCCTTGTCGGAATGTGGATGCTTGTCAGTCTTGCAATGTCAACGGGCCTTCTGTAAAATGAAGTATCGCAACTATACCATCGTTCAGAAGTACCGGACCGAAACACCTTCTGTAGAATTGTGGTTAGGTTATGCCAAGGGCCGATGGTCGAATGGCGTACCGGCCGAGTATATAATCATCTCCTGGTCACCTGATGGTGACGATCTTGCGGGGGGGGGGCATTGTCAATGAATATGAACTATGCCAAACGAGGACCGAAGCCCTTACCATTATCGCGGCCCGGGGCGGCCGGGAAAGGAAGATAGGATGGTAAATCCTACTGTAATATCTGCCCGTATCGTATGGCCCTTTGATGAAGATCCGGATGCATCCTACTTGGATCAAGAGGGATTCGAAGCCCGGAAGCAGGAATACATCGCGGAGATGTTTCACTTCCGAGGATGTTACGCAGAATGCACGGTCCGCCATCCGGATGGCATCCTGGACACCTTCCGATCGGGTGGCCTATGGGGAATTGAATCGGACATTGATGACGATTCGATGCGACAAATCGAAACCGAGGAGCGCATCGCCTTGTTGTCACATGTAGTGGGCTATGGTGTGAAAGATCCGGAGAACATCATCCTTCTGGCAGAGTATGATGGGGAAGGATGGTGATGTTCAAGGTTACAGATGCGGACTATGACGCCGTTCTCCGGGGCCTCGACAAGGCCCCGGTATGGACGATCATCAGCAGGCCAGAAGTATTCCTTTGGGCCCTGATATCGTCCGCCCCTAAAGCCCTTAAGGCTATCCCTAAAGCCTTTGCCTATTGCGATGGTCGTATCATAGGCAAGGGCCTACTGAAAGCCGGTAAGGGCTTTAGGTCGGCTCACGTGAGCATAGATGCATGGTCGCGTGAAGAGGGGCCGGTAGAGGCCCTGGTATGTCTGCCTATTACCTTCGCTCTATTCCTTTCGGGCCTTGCGTTTTACTTGATTGGGACCGTCATCGCGGGGATAGGAAACGTCCTAAGTTTGCCATTCAAAAGA
>Ga0180433_10001759_pt1 | contig 35539 bp, 31 predicted proteins | sample SS_ome_8_FD_132980 | JGI IMG/M metagenome (GOLD analysis project Ga0180433, IMG submission 132980) | Hypersaline lake sediment archaeal communities from the Salton Sea, California, USA - SS_1_D_1 metaG | ecosystem: Environmental > Aquatic > Non-marine Saline and Alkaline > Hypersaline >...
GCTTAATGATTTGCGCACGCAACATAGGCTTAAGTTTCACAATCAACGTCGCAGCTTCTTTCGACTCAACCATAAGCTCAAGACGTAACAAGATAAACGCTGGTCTCGCTTTATAATTCAGATTAGTAACAATATCAGGACTCAGCTTAACGTACTGAATCTGCGGTACTGCGTCTGCGGCCTTATCACCAGCAACAGCAACACCAAAGCTAACAATAAAAAAAACAAACAAGAAAAAACGTCGAAAAGTCATATCACAGCCTCCCTTCTCGCTTCTCCCTTACTACGACACATACTCAATGGATGGGCTCGCAGCGTGCCACTTTAGACCAAGCCCTTCACCCAAGGGGACGACCATCGTGCACAATACATCCTTTTCCACCCCGCATAATCCGTATCTTTCCACCTTGACACACTAATCACCTATAGTTTACCCTAGCCTTGTCAATATTTTAAACAACACCCTTCACGCGATGGTACCTCTAGCCTTATAACGTCCGCGTGAGCGCAGAATTAAGTGAGTACGTCATGCTTAGCCAGAAAAAGCCCCGTAAAATCCGTTACTTAATCATCATGCTGAGTCTACTTGCCATCATCTTTGGTGCGCTCATCGCGTGGAAAGCCATGATGAACTATGGGATGAAGCAGTATTTTGCAAAACAGGCGAATAAAGCGATCGTGGTATCAACCGTTGAAGCTAAAAATCAGACCTGGCAACCTTATTTACGTGCTATCGGTACCCTATCGGCAGAAAATGGTGTCGACATCAGCGCCGAAGTTGGCGGGATCGTCGCCGAAACAGCGCTTAAGAGCGGCGAAGTTGTCGAGAAAGGTACGCTACTGGTTAAACTCAACTGCGACAAAGAACACGCTGACCTGACCAATTATCAGGCAGCTTACCAACTCGCACAACTTGATTACCAACGCAGTGCTGATCTAAAGAAGAAAGGGGCTATCTCGAGTTCAGCACTTGATAAGGCAGCGGCTCAATTGAAGCAAACGCAAGCGATGGTTGCGAAGACTCAGGCTATCATCGACCAGAAGACGATACGCGCCCCATTCACAGGTAAGCTTGGTATTTCTAATGTTAACATAGGCCAGTACGTCGCAGCCGGCACCTCGCTTGTAACGTTACAAAATCTAGATACCCTTAATGTCATCTTTAATCTCCCCGAGACTGACTTACCCAAAGTACATACGGGACAAAAGATCATCGTAAAAAATGATGCGTATCCAAAGCGTAACTTCGTAGGCGTTATTGATGCGGTCAATTCAAAAGTCGATATCAAAACACATAATATCCAAGTTCGCGCTAAACTACCGAATGAAGGACATAGACTACTACCTGGTATGTTCACCACGGTACGCGTTTTACTACCTGCACGAGAAAATGTCGTCACACTACCGCAAACAGCAGTCACATTTACGCTATATGGTGACTCGGTCTATCTCGTTAAGGCCACGAAAGAAAAAGATGATAACGACAAGCCTGTGCTACGCATCGAACGTAGGCCAGTTGTGAACGGTGAACGACGCGACAACATTGTTGTCGTCAAATCAGGTCTCAAGGCAGGCGACAAGGTTGTGCTGTCTGGTCAATTAAAACTTTATAATAATGCACGCGTCAAAATCGACAATAGCGTTAAGCTTGATTAGGTGATTCAATATGTCTTTTACCGATATTTTTATTCGTCGTCCCGTACTCGCGACCGTCGTAAGTCTACTTATCTTACTTTTTGGACTACGCGCTTTTTTTAGCCTGCCTCTACGGCAGTATCCCAAGATGGAAAATACGGTCATCAAGGTTGCAACAACCTATGCGGGTGCCGATGCAACGCTCATACAGGGTTTCATCACATCACCTTTGCAAAAAGCAATCGCGAGTGCTGATGGAATCGACTATCTTGTTGCCTCAAGCCAACAAGGTTCGAGCAGCATCCAGGCGTATATCAAGCTTAATTTCGATCCCGATAAGGCCTTTACCAATATCATGAGTAAGGTTGCCGAAGTACGCGGTGAATTACCACGCGAAGCAGAATCGCCTGTTATCACCAAGTCGACAGGACAAGACATTGCGCTTATGTATATAAGCTTCAGTAGTAAAACGATGGCCCCGCAACAAATCACTGACTATGCCACGCGAGTTGTCCAACCGCGTCTTGAAACAATACTCGGTGTAGCAAGTGCCAATGTGATTGGTCCAGGTACGTTTGCGATGCGCATATGGTTAAATCCTGAAAAAATGGCAGCGCTCGGTATCACTGCACGTGATATCTCAAACAAACTCACAGAGATGAATGTGCGTTCAGCACCTGGTAAGACCAAAGGTGGTTATGTCAGTCTCGATATCAAAGCATCGACCGATCTACACGCAGCAAAAGCGTTCGAAGCAATGGTTATCAAACACGAGGGAGCGAGTCTCGTTCGCTTGCGTGATGTCGCACGGGTTGAGCTCGGTCAGACTACTTATGACCACTCCGTTGTCTTCAATGGCCAACAAGCCGTTTTCATCGCTTTGAAACAAACGCCAGAGGCAAATCCACTCACGGTTATTGATCGTGTGCGTAAGGCAATGCCTGAGATAAAACAGACGATGCCAGCGCAACTTGATAGTCAAATCGTCTATGATGCAACGAAATATATTCGTGCATCAATAAGTGAAGTCCAGAGCACCATTGCAGAGGCAACACTTATCGTTGTCTTCGTTATCTTTTTATTCCTGGGCTCACTGCGTTCAGTCTTCATACCAATGCTCACAATCCCTCTATCGCTGATTGGTGTCGCGACCTTTATGCTCGGGATGGGCTATTCACTCAATCTACTTACTTTGCTTGCGATGGTACTTGCGATTGGACTTGTCGTCGATGATGCGATTGTCGTCGTTGAAAACATTCATCGTCATATTGAAGAAGGCATGAAGCCACTTGAAGCAGCGCTCTTAGGCGCACGTGAAATCGCTGTGCCGGTTATCACGATGACATTAACACTCGCAGCAGTATTCACCCCAATCGCATTGACGGGTGGGCTAACTGGTGCACTCTTTCGCGAGTTTGCCTTTACACTCGCAGGAACCGTCATAATTTCAGGTGTCATAGCACTCACCTTATCACCCATGTTGTGTGCGAAACTCTTACGCCGTGAGAACCAAGAGTCGCGCCTAACCGTTGCTATTGATAAAATCTCAAACCGGCTACGCGAGGCTTACAAGCGCAACTTAACGAGCATGTTAAAACACTACCGCCCGCTTGTCTTTCTCTTCACAGCTATCATCGCGTTCAGCATACCCTTCCTCTACAATAATACACCGAGTGAAGCAGCCCCAAGTGAAGATCAAAGTGTGCTTTTCATCTTTGGTAATGCACCACAGTATGCCAACCACGATTATGTGACGCGCTACACAAAACAAATGCACTCTGTGTTCGAGTCGTTCAAAGAAACCGAAGATTACTTCATTATTAACGGCATGGGGAATGTGACAACAGTTATTGCAGGCATGATCCTAAAACCATGGGATGACCGCGATTTAAGCCAACAAATAATAATGCAGATGTTGCAAAAGAAATTAAACAACATCACCGGTTTACAATTGTTTGTTTTCCCTCTACCGCCACTGCCTGTGGGCGGTGATTTTTCACCGATAAACTTCGTCTTAACGTCGGTCGATGAACACAATAAGCTTTATCACTATGCTGAGAAGCTATTGAATAAAGCTCGTCAAAGTAAAATGTTTATGTTTATCAAAAGCGATTTGCAGTACAACAAACCGCAAGTCGTCGTGCGCATCGATCGCAATAAAGCAGCCGAGCTCGGTGTTTCGATGCAAACGATCGGTAACACACTTTCTTCTGCATTTAGTGGCTATTATGTCAATCGCTTTAGTCTACGCGGGCGTAGCTACGATGTAGTCCCTCAAGTCGAGCGACGTTTTCGTTATAACCCGCAAGATATAAATAATCTTTATGTACGTGCAGAAAGTGGTGACATGATACCGCTTAGTACACTTGTTAAAATAGAACAAGCTACAATTCCGAATGCCTTGAAACAATTTCAACAATTAAATGCCGTCACAATAAGCGGTATGATGAGTGCAGGGGTAACACTTGGCCAGGCGCTAGACTTTTTAGCAACAACTGCGCGAGAAGAATTACCAAACTCTGTCGGCGTTAACTACGCGGGGCAATCACGTCAGTACATACAAGAAGGCAACAAGATGGTGTATACCTTCTTATTTGCTCTTATCGTTATTTTTCTCTTTCTCGCAGCCCAGTTTGAGAGTTTTCGTGATCCTCTTATCATCATGAGTAGTATCTTTATGTCGTCATGGGGCGCACTTTTTATCATGTGCGCTGGAGTGGCAACCAATAACATCTACACTCAAATCGGACTTGTTACATTGATAGGACTTATCACCAAACACGGTATTTTAATGGTCGACTTTGCCAACCAGCTGCAAGTTGAGAACAGTTACACCCGCCGAGAAGCTATTATCGAAGCTGCAAGCATTCGTCTGCGCCCTATTTTAATGACAACAGCAGCAATGGTTGTCGGTGTCCTGCCACTCGTATTCGCAAGCGGTGCGGGAGCAGCCAGTCGACACAGCATCGGTTGGGTGATCGCTGCTGGTATGTCTATCGGTACCCTTTTTACCTTGTATATCGTCCCTGCGATGTATACCATACTCGCTAAACGACATGCTGATAGTGCGAAAACGCCTAGCACAGAAAATCTTTAATCGGAACTTCGAATGGAATTAATTAGTTATAAATTATGGGCCGCCTTTGGTGTCTTCGTCATCACATGGCTTGCAGCGTGGCCTCCGTTCCACCATCGGCTGACCAGTAGCAAGGGAGGCACTCGCCATGTTATTGGTGAGGCACTTGCATCTGGGGTATTTCTAGGCGCAGGCTTGCTGCACATGCTCGCAGAAGCCAACCAGGGCTTTACCAGCCAAGATGTTCATTACCCAATGGCATTTTTCATCGCTGCCGTAAGCTTCTTAATCCTATTATTTCTCGAGCACCTTGGCCTTGGCTTATCGAAGCCAGAAACCAAAACCGCGAATAAGTTCATAGCACTCCTAACACTCGCGATTCTCTCAGTACACTCATTACTCGCCGGTGTCGCGCTAGGTGTCACTCACTATGCGGCTACCGCCGGTATTATTTTGTTTGCTATCGTGGCACACAAGTGGGCTGCGAGTTTTGCACTCGCTATTACACTCAATCGCACTGCACTTACGTTTTGGCACAGTATCTACTTATTTGCACTCTTTAGTCTCATGGTACCCATCGGCATTCTCTTCGGCACAACCATCAGCTATGGTTACCCCGAAAGACCACTTCTCGAAGCAAGCTTTGAAGCGCTCGCAGCCGGCACCTTCCTCTACATGGGAACCCTACACGGCTTAAAACGCAGCGTCATGGTTGATCGCTGCTGCAACACGCGAGAATTCTTCTGGGTTATCTTGGGCTTTATGCTAATGGCAGTGATTGCTATTTGGATATGATTCTCTAAGCTAATCGACTCAAAACGTAAGCCCTGCATCTTGGGTCTCAAGCTCATCAGTAGATACAGACCCATCTAAATACTCACGCAACAACCCTGTACCAAATGCACAAGCACCGCCTCTATAAATATAAATTTGTTGCACTGGCCACCGCCAACTGACAACGTGAGCACTCTCAGTCTCGCCAATTTGATCGCGCTCAACTTTATACGGCTCAACAGCATTGCGATTCTTAGCTGTTTGCGGACTATTCCAGAAAATAATGCTCGGCATGTGATTGTCTCCAACACGTAAAAAAAACGAACTATATATCACTGCTAATGCAAAGTCACCACGGGAAATTTACTAGGAATTAATAATCAAGTAAGAAATACTATTTCGCCAAGTCAATAAGTGCTATTAGATATGTGCACGAGAAGCCGACTCACTAACAACCTCACCATCACTCACTCGATTAGAGTCACTTGTAGATTCTAGCGACGAGCTCTCAGCACTTGAGAATAACCTCACTCTTAAAGCACTATGCCCACTGCTTTCACTAGTCTCAGCTGGTGATTCAATTGTTGGTCTCGATTCTAGAGTCGTAATTAAAAGAGACTTTATTGCTTCATCAACATAATCTTCGCGAGCCAAGTTGCGAGCTGTTGTTTTTCTGTTTTCCTTATCAGGATTAGCGCCCATCGCCAAAAGTGTCTCAACCAAATCTACTCTATTCCTTTTGACAGCGAGCATGAGCGGATTATAGTGACGATAATTTACGGAATTTATGTCTCTCATTTTTTTTAAATTAAATTTTTCATCGTCTAAAAACTTTATCAACTCAAAGCGCGAAAGGACTTCACCAATATCTGGCCGCTCTGCTGGCTCATCTGCAATTAAGCTTAGAAGAAATGCTTTATTAATTGCACCGAGCATCACTAGCCCATCATCAAGAGAACTACTTTTACTGTCGCTCAGTATGTTCAGTACCGTTCGGCCTAGCGCATAACTATCTACCTTCGGTGTAAGTTGCCGTGGTGATGTGTTTAAACTCGCGTAAGCCTTGTGTTCAGGCGCTGTGTAAAAACGCCAGCCCCAGTACTCAACGCAAACACCGTCATGAAAATTCGTATCTTCTGGAACTATCCTCGACCACCCAAAATCAACGACACGCATTTCGTGAGTCTCTTCATCATATATGAAATTTTTTGCAGCTATGTCATTGTGTATGACGTTTTTGTCATGCAATTCTTTGACTGATTTAATGCACTCGACAATGATATCGAGGCGTTGGGCAAAAGATAAATCCTCATTGTTTTCTAAATACTCGTCAAGTGAATAACCCTGCTCAAGTTTCATAAGTAAGCAAGAACCTATACGATCTTGCGCCTGTGCCTGACCATGAAGCAAACCCAGGTTTTTTAAGACTGCAGCTTCAAATTCAAACTCTCGCTCAATCACTTTTGCGTGGGTAATAACTTTCAGAGCATACCGATCTCCACTCGCGATATCTCGAACGGCAAAAACACTAGCATTGCCCCCTTCACCAAGTTTTTCTTCAATAACTAAGGTATCTCCGTAGACCTCATGTATTATGCGCTCATAGTCAAATAACTCGAGCGACTTAAGATACACCTGTGTCTCTTCTGAACGTTCATACACACACTTATCATATGCAAACGCATGTGCCGTTTTTTGCTCAGAATTGATGAGCGCTGTCTCCGCACCATACGCTAAGAGGAGTTTTACGAGGTCTTTCTTGTTATCATCAGCTGCAAGTATCAACGCTGTGTTACGATTAAATTCACTACGCGCATTAGGGTCAACACCCAAATCAAGTAACTGTTTTACAACCACAGCATTATTATTTTTCACTGCACGCATGAGTGCAGTATGAGAATTGTGTTGATATGTACTAAGATCACTCGCGTCTTTATATTCATTTGTGATCAAAAAATTGATTAAAGGGGTCAGTGTATCTAGCGATGTGCCAGACCTAACACAATAGCGTTCTATAGTTTCCTGTAGTGATTCACTTAGACTGTCAAATTTATTCTCTTCAAGCATAATTTTACACCTCTTAACCTTAATACAAAATGCCTATTAAAAAACCATATTTTCAACTCTAGATTGAAATTAATGACTGATCACACGCTTAATTTGATGCAGTTATATTGAAAGAAGGTCATCACTAAGAAATAACCTTATGCAATAACACTCTTCTCAAATTAAGCGGCTGCACAGGCCGTGCGTTATTACTATAGAGCCTTTCACTAAATAACTTTATTTGTTTCTTACTCGCCTGGATCGGCGTTGCCATCACTAACCACTGCACATTCTCGGTGCATGGTGGTGTTGTAAGTGAACCAGCGTATTCGTAAAAGTCGAGGTGTTTTGGTAAGACGTTGTTTGGATTTACCGTTTCATCTGCAATCACTGTGCGTTTAAATTCTCTATCGGGCACGTTCTTTAAGTTTTTACCAAGCACACTGTTTTCTTCACCTTCGCGCATAAAGACTGCAAGCACGAGGAAATGACCTTTATTATCGGTATGGACAAGGTGTAATTCAAGTGGATATTGCGCGTGATTAAGCTTGTGTTCGCTTGGGCAGTGGACATGAATATCATGTAAATAAAATTTTTCATTCTGATAGATGATAAATTCATCTTTGATATTTTCCGGTACGAGTGCTTTTAGAGTGATCGAATTATTGATAAGAACAAGCGGCATAGGGTGGTAATGAAAACGCAAATGCTCTGCGTGGCCGTACTTCACCTTATAAATATCAATAGGCGATTGACGCAACCCTGAATCACACATATGGTAACTAGGATGTAGCGTAGCCCAGTTGGCTGGGCCTTTTGAGCCCGAATAACCCCACATTGCACTTGGCTTACCAATCGCGAAAGCTAGTGATGCATAACATAGCGCAACCGTCAGAATAATAAGTCGTTTATACATGACATGTTCCCTATGTCTATTGGTTCATACGCCAAGCAAATGCCAAACCGTGTAATACAAGATCGTTTTCCATCACGTCATACAAGTTGTGGTCAGAAAATAAATGAGCAAAACCACCTGTTGCAATCACCTTAGGTGTCTCACTACTAAATACTTCACGTGTTAAACATTCGATAACTGTGCGCGCAGCACCTAACTGGCCGTAGAAAAGACCTGACTGAATACTCTCTTTTGTCGTGCGCCCTAAGCACTGTTCGCTCTTAGTGATTTCGACTGATGCTAATTTCGCTGCGTGTGTTGCAAGTGACTGCATACCGATATTAAGCCCCGGCATAATAACCCCGCCCAAATACACTTTATCTTTAGTTACAGCACAAAACGTCGTTGCAGTACCGAAATCGATAATAACCTTGTGACAATTCGGGTGGCGTTCGCAGCTTGCGATAGCATTAGTGATTCTGTCCGCACCAAGCTCTTGCGTGTTTTTTACTTTTAATTGCAGTCCTGTTCTAATACCAGGTTTAACCATAAACGGGGTGATGTTGAAATACTTGATACACGCGCTTGTAATTGAATAATCAAGCTCAGGCACAACCGAGCAAATCGCTATCTGTGTTAATGCATCAGGATCGAGCGAATTTTCGCGTAGTACACTACGCAGAAAAAGTCCGTACTGATCGGATGTACCTATTTGGTGGCTCGCGTAGCGGAAGCGTAATAAGATGTTATCACCTTCAACCACACCACCGAAGACATGTGAGTTACCCACATCAAGACATAAAATCATAGGTTCAATACTACCAATTATCAGGAATCACTCTAACATTAGGATCACGCGAATAAGCTGACATAACCGCATCAACAAGGCGATCGACTATTCCCGTAAGCTGTTCGTCGGAAATTAAGCCCTGCTCATCACGCATGCTCGCTAAGCGCTTCTCGAGCAATTTAGTCGCTGTACCATTTGGGAATAGTGAAGCTAATACTCGTCGCGCTTCAGCGGGTCCTAAACTCGCATATAATGCATTACGAATCATAGCATCTTCCGCGGTCGTTGAAAAAGCCCATAGCTCGATAGGGCCAAGCGTTAGAGTTAATAACTGAGTATTAACACCAGACTTAGTCGAGTAAATCGCGAGAAAGGTCCCGCCCTCAGGACGTGGTCCGTGGACTCGCGTACGCAATGCTGTTTTAGCAGTCTCAGATAAACCAAAGACTTTAGCAGTCTTATCAATCGTTTGGCTTGGTCCAGCATCCATAATGTAGATAGATGTCGCAAACTCGACCATCACTTCATCAAAGTCATCGAGCGACTGCGAGAGCAATGCAATAGCAACTTTCCACTTACGGCCCTCACGCATATCTAATACGACCTGGTCACGAACGGCCTGCGCCTTCGAGGTACGGTGGAATTCATCGTAGACGATACGTTTTGGATCTTCGCGAATTTCACGAATACGGTCGCGATGATACGCTTGGTATTGTTCAGGGAAACTACTCACTGCATCTTCTGTCAAATAATAATGTCGGGCGAGCGTTTGTCTTGCAATCATATACATCACAGCCGATTGCCTATCAGCAGCATCACCACCACTTTTCGCGACTTCATCTAAGTCGAGTGATACAACGCGCGCTTCACCAATATCAAATTGTGTCACCCGCGAGAGAATGGGGTATTCGCGCACCGCAGCTGAGATCATACGTGAGAAGGCTGTGATGAGTGTTTCACCCGTTGCCGTCACAATTTGTCCGTAGAGATCTTCAATCGCTGATGAGCGAACGACGGATGCGGCATCGGCAAGCAGTGGCATCGCATAACGCTGAGCTAGACCTGCTTCGTGCGTAAAGCCGGCCATAAAGAGTGCATCAGTTACTTCCCACCACGTCGTCGAGCTATCGCGTACAAAACTAATCTCTTCCAAAATACCATCGATAATAGGCTCAATACTGTCTGAATAAGTATAAGGTTTACCATCATCGGCTAAGTTTTTATAAAGCTCATCGACAACCATACCCGCCAAGTCGGTGGTACTATCGTAGGGTTTTTCAGAACCAACGGGTGTAACTAACAACGTTAAAAAGTTAACAAGGAATGCACGTTCTTGTGGTGTCGGGTAACGACAACCCAATTGCGTATCGAACGGATTGATAGAGTACTCAGGTGCCATACGTAAACGGTGATAAGCTACGAGGTGTCGCTCTGCGGGCGGTAAAGCTTCTTTGAGCAATGAGATTAATCCACTACTCGATGGGCCGATATCGATAACAGAAATACGTGGTAAGCGCTGCAAACCTCCTTGCAGACAGAGAGCTAAGTTCAAAGCATTCGACAGAACCGATTTACCCGAACCAGGACGCGCATAAATCAAATCAATCCAGGTCGTTTGTTGCGTCGAACAGGTCTGAAACGGCCAAGGTTTACCATCGGGTGATCGAAATAAAATAGCGCCAAACTGCCAAGGCGATGCTGGACGAGTGATTGGTAACATAAACACAACATCAGACAGCGGTGCAACAGACGGTGTTGCAACATTTTCCGATGTTACTCCAAGCATTGTCGAGGTTAGGCCTGCAAATGCATCGCCACTTACCTCAGATACTTCACACGTACCCCAACCTTCAATCGCTTTAACTAATTCAGATGCGCGTGTGCGTAACAGCGCTGGGTTATCATCAGGCGCCCAGGTTACGGCTGCCACACGTAATCTTACGACAGCGTCATCGGTATTAACATTAATGTAATTAAGTAAGTTCGCCGCATCAGAGATGAGGCGATTTTGCTGTGATGAAAAACTTAAAATTGACGACAACGTGCTCTTAAAGCGCAGCGTAGACAAACCCTCACTTTCCACAAAAAAGGAAATTCGCCAAGGAATGCGTGCAGCCAGTGCACGAGAAAATAATACAACAAAATGTTTAATGTCCTTAGGAAAAAGATCGATAAACACGGTTGAATAAATTTTATCGCCAAGGCGAGTCGTTCTCAAATCGAGGTTTTCAGCATCACGCGGAATAATTTGTTTTGCAAGCGAAGGCCATAAAATATCAGATACATCACCACGAAACCCTTTCACTTCTTTGACTGGAATTTTATCGCCTGGTAATGTCGCTCGCCATTTGCGATCGGTAAACTCATAGTCAGCACTCATCCGCATTGCATAAACAGCATCGTGAACTTCGAGCAGCTCGTTTCTAAGTCCTATGCTATTGAAGTCATTTACTGTTGCACGAACGAAAGCATCGTGTGCATTACGTAGCTCGGGTAATGCCGCCATGATGTTTTGCGACACCATGAACGGTGGTAACTTGTACTCTTTAATCGTTTTTAACTTTTCTTTTTGTGCACGCTTTAATTCTTCCGCACTCAAACTCGTTGGCCGTGTCCAAAGCACCATAAAAACGTTTTCTTCAGAACAAAAACGCGATAAATGTTGCACCCGCTCGCGAAAGAGATCACTAAGCTCCATATTCAAGCGTTCAGCTGTTTGCTGCGCTGGACCGTATATTTCTTCGATGAGTTTAACCACATGTTCGCGATCGTAATTGAAATAAAATTGCATCGCGTGGCCTGGGCGCGACATCGCAGAGCTTAGACTTTGTAAGATGACACCATGCAGACGAACGAATTCTGGTTGGCCAACAAGCGCTTGCACGCCATCTAACCGAATCACAGAAACGAGAGAGCCATCGTGTGCCACCAACACAGTGGGACTGTCGGCCGTGGTGATTTCGACGTAAGCTTCGGTTGTTTGCTTACTAGTTGACGCAAACCACGCTAGAAACGAGTCTATGCCTTCTAGAAATCCATCCATTAACCGACCCATCTTAAGTCTCTCCTTATTAAACTTGAGCAGCTAATTCATCTAGTGCTGTAACCGCCCAGTGTTCAATTTGTTTTTTAAATTTCGCCCGTGAAGGTAATAAACGAATATCTTTTAACATGCTGCGCATTTTATCGGGTGTTACCGATGGGTTATCAGCCAATAACTGGCCAAACACAGCCGGATCACTGCTGCCCTCACCAAATTCTTTTTCAACCAGCTGATATCGAAACTTAAAACTACGATAAATCGATTGCGCCGTTCCTTTATAGCCCGTGTCGTTGGCCATTGCGCAGAACAACACGTGGCAAAAACTATTTAATTCTGTTTGGCTGACCTCGGGTAGATAGATAAGCGTACCACCACCAAAATCACCCGCACCGACTGACTCTAAGAACATGCATTGCGCACAAAACACACATGACGTTACCATATTACTTAACGTGTTGTGTTTGTAGTCGTGGTCGAGATTGACGACCTCTTGAAAGTCATGAGCCTGAAAACCGCAAAATTGACACACATAGTCATCGCGCTCAAAAACTTTTTTCATGAACTCTTTAAATTTCGGATCTTCGCGGCGTGTCGCGAACAATCGCCATACGCCGGGTTGTGCACGCAACTGTAATTCATGCGCCATAGTCAGATCCTTAAACGCCACTCGCGAGATGAATGACCATCTCGCGAGTCCGAGTTAGTTGGTGTTGGTGTCACAATCAGACGAGTTAGCGCCACAGAAGATGACCCCTGATGGACCGCCCACTGATGCTTGTTGACCGAATAATGTCGCACCCGTGATACCAAAGATATTTGGTAGGAAGATAAGTGCCGCGGCAACAAACAAAAGCGCAACTGGCGTACCAATTGGAATTTGTGTTGGGTTATCTTTGTGCTGTTTAAATTTTAATACTGAACCCACAGCAAAACCAAGACCCGCAATATAAGCACCCGCCGTAATAAGCTTTGCCAAGTTACCAAATGACGCTGTCACCGTTTTTGCGACGGTACCGATGGTGACCGCATCTTGCGCAAACGCTGACATAGCAAATGATAAACTAAGCAAGGATACGAAGCCTATAAACCAATATTTTGGGTTAAAAAGCTTTGTAGCCTTGTTTAACAGTGTATTTTTCTTCATCGCATCACCCTTGTTGGTTAAGTACTTAAAAAGTCGATCCCAGTGTTGCCGTAGCATCCTACACCACGCCCCCACTCAAGATAGCTCAATCATAAAACAATGCTTCTTAGAGACCAAGCGTATTTTGTATAATTGTTGCTGTCCCTACGATATTTATTGCAAACAAGCCTCCAATAATATGGGCAATCCCCTTACCCATGCCTGATTGCATGCCATGTTGGGCTTGACGTCCTATCAACATCCAGCCACGTACAAAAGCAATCACACCAAACAGTTGTACAACCATCAAAGCAACTCGTAATGCATCGCCATATTGTCCATTAGCTGTCGCTGACCATTCACCATATGCAAGTGGCGACGTATAACCAAAGGTGGACTGCATCATGATGTCCATCGCAGTTGGTATAAAGATAAACACAGCTGCGACAACGAGGTACGTGATAGGCTCACCAAGGCTCGCTTGGCTAGACATCATCGTGCGCAAGTCACCATAAATTTTTAACTTATAGAGGCCTCTGAAAATGAAGGCCATGCCCATCACATAGGCAAACCCCGTCACCATCTGTTGGAGAGGGCCTATGGTACGAGCTAGGTTGCGCAGTATTTCTTTCAAATCGGGCGCAGCCCATGCCGTCTCAGGCAAAAAACAGAGTGGAATCAACAGGCTAAGCGAGATAAGTCTCGTTGCTAGCATGTCCGAGCACCTCTTATCTATCAGCTTCACTATATCTAATGATAGCACCCGAACTGGTCAAAATCTCCCCTTCTTGCGGTTTTATACGCAAAACGACGCCATAGCCTTTGATGCGGCTGCCCTGTCTAACGGTAAGTGTCTGATCTTTAGGGCCAATTAACCAAGCTCGTGGTGAGTCTGCACCAGGGAAAACAGCTCGCAAGTACCATCGAGGACGCCTATGAGCAGTGCGTTTCATACGCGCTCGTTTCGCCCGACGACGCTTAGCCTGCATATTAGTGATAACTCGGCGCTGACGCATAACTTCTTCGGACAGATTGTCGATGTTGTCATTCATCATATTCAGCTTGTCACGCATAGCCTTCAGTGTTTCTTTAACATCATCGATACCTGAATTAAGCGTCTCAACATTCGCCGAGCTAGCCGTCACTTGTTGGCTTAACGAGCGAATTTCGGAACGATACGTGTCGGCATCAGTAGGACGTGTTTGAGTCGCAGTCGGCGTTTGTGTCGTAGCCGTAGGTGGTGGGGTTGGTGTAGTCGGTACCGCAGGCTGAGTGGTCATCGGTGGGGTCGCAGGCTGCGTAATCGGAGAGTCAGTTCTCGTGGTTACTAAGTCGCGCGCAACTTCATCTGAGAAAAACATACCCATTAGCTTGTAGACAACAAATACTAATAAGAGTACACCCACACCTAACAACACGAGACGTTGGATTAAATTTTTCTTGTCGCTTTTATCATCTGCGCCACCAAACAGATCGGAATCACCTAGTTCAGAGAACTCGTATTCCTCTTCGCCTGCCGGTTTATATTCTTCTTCAGCCATCACCATCTCCCTCGCCTGGTATGCCTACCGTTTTTTTAGTTTTTGTATGTCACTCAATGGAACCTGAACATCGGATGAGAACAAGATGCCAAGGTTCGTGCCTGAATATACTTCTACAGTCGGTGGACGGTTAAACGTTGGTTGCGCCAAGTTAGCCCACCGGCGTCCGACGGTCGACAATGCGACTAAGGCATTCCTACCGAGTGAGCGCTCAGCACGATCGACGACCGTTGTACCCGTGCCATTATCAACAAATACTTGAGTACCCTCGGACTGTAGCGCGTTACCAAAACCTTGCATAAATGAAGCAGCAAACAAGGTACCGTAACGCTCGAGAACGTGTCTGTCGGTATTACTCGACAATGCAATACGTGCTGTCTTCGGATCGATGGCAATAGCATTGACACTTATTGTCTTATTCAACTTGGGTACGGAAAGTGTCGTGAAGTTTAAGACAACAGTCTCTGCATTTTGTGGACGATTAAGTGAACCGATCAAACGCGAGCCGCGTAATTTGCCAGAAACGATCGTTGCCAATACCGGTCCTGGTTCGTCACTGTTAACTGCAGTATCTAACACCGCAAAAAGAATATCACCGGCTTTAATCGCGAAATCCATAGGACCAATTGGTTGTTGTGGACCCGCTTGTTGACCTCGCGCTTGCGCACCCGCTGGGGCAGCACCTGGAACAACGCCCGCTTGATTTCTCTCATCGTCTTTTTTCACACCAGCAACAAAACGCTGATCGACTGGTTGTAGCCCGGAAAGAATCTGGTTCGCTCGCCCGCGCATTTGTGTCACTCTGCGTTGCAATTCTTGCTCTAGACGCTGTTGCGATTGTTGTTGTGATTGACGTGCGAGGATTTGTTGTAACTGTTTATCTGACACATCTTCTCGTGGTGGCGCATCTCGTTTTGCAATCGCAGCTGCCAATTGCGCCGTCGATAAATCGGCGACCGCAACGTCTTTAGGTTTCTCTTCTTGTGGTGCAGGTCTGATAGCTGCATCACGTAGCTTGAGATCAGTTACACCGGCTTTGCGCAAATCATCATATGTACAAATGGGTTTTAAAATCTCGAGTGAAAAACCCGCTTCGACAAGCTCTTTACAGGTAAATCCTGCTTCGCGAAGTTGAGGCGCTGTGAAGCCTGCTGCACGCAATTGTTTCGCGTCAAAACCTGCCATCTTCAAGTCAGCTGCGGTAAAGCCCGCATCTTTCATTTGACGTGCTGTAAAGCCCGCGTTTTTAAGTTGTGCTGCATTAAATCCTGCATCACGCAATTGTGTCGCACTAAAACCAGCAGCTTTAAGTGCTTTTGCATCAAAACCAGCAGCCTTAAGCTGTAGTGCTGAGTAACCCGCGTCGTGTAATTCTTTCGCGCTAAAACCCGCTTGTTTTAACTCACGTAAACGAAAACCCGCGAGTTTTAACTGTGTTGCGGTAAAACCAACCGCTCTAAGTTCGCCTGCCGTGAATCCAGCCTGACGCATTTCTGCTGCTGTGAAGCCCGCGTCTTTAATTTCTTGGGCGTTAAAACCGCCTGCTTTGAGTTGGCGAGCCGTACAACCTGCGATACTACGAATTTGTAATGCCGTGATACCTGCAATGCGTTCATTTTTCAGTGTCTCTGCGTCACAACCGGCCTTACGAATGTCATCGATTGTTAAACCACCAACGAGTCTGCGTTTATTCGCTGCATCGATATCTTTTTCAGGTACACCCGCATTTTCGAGATCTTTATCCGAAAAACCCGCATCTTTCAACGCGGCTGCATTGTACCCAGCACCGAATAAATCTTTTGCGCCAAAACCAGCGTTCTTAAGCGCTGTCGCACTAAACCCAGCCTTCTTAAGTTGGTCAGCATTGAAGCCAGCAGCTTTGAGCGCCTCAGCACTCAATCCCGCCCTGCGTAAGTCAGCAGCGCTAAAACCTGCGTCTTTCAGCGCTTGGGGACTCAAGCCTGCGGCAAGTAAATCTTGCAAGCTGTAACCCGCATCGCGTAGCTCTTTTGGTGTGAAACCCGCAGCAAGCATCTGTGCAGCCGTACAGTTTGAAATCTCACGAATAGCGCGCGCGCTAACGCCAGCTGCTTTCAACCGTCGCAAGCCTTCAACACCACAACCTGCTCTTCGCACGTCGTCTGCGGTAATCCCTTCAGGTAAACCGCCCGCTGCGCGAATCTCACTTTGAGAAAAGCCCGCACCGCGTAATTCATCGTCACCAAAGCCCGCATCTTTTAACTGGGCTGCGGTAAAACCCGCGCCTTTAAGCTGACACGCACTAAAACCCGCGGCTCTTAAATCGGACGCGGAATAACAAGCTTTTAACTGAGTCGCCGTGAAACCAGCTGCTTTTAACACTTCGGCTTTGAGTCGGCTACGACAAACTTGTTCCATGGTAATACCAGCGGCCAACAGCTGTGAGGCTTTACAACCTGCAGTGATGAGATCGCCGAGTGTGGCACCCGCTTGGATCGCAGCGTTGAGTGCTGCAGGCGAGCAATTGCTTTGTTTTAAGTTCCCGAACCAGAGTTGTTTCTCAATACCACCCTCGCGTTGTGCGCGGGCCAGTGCGGTAAAACCAACGGCTTCACCAACACCTTTTAACTCTTGGCCTTCACCGAAGCGTTGCAAACGAATGATGCTTGGAATCGCGCTCTCGCCTGTGCGTTTTGCGCGTTGTGCCTGCTGGACATTCGCTTCTTCTTGTAATTTGGCATATTGAGGCGTTGGGCTCAATTGGCCTGTGCCCGCATCACCGCCCGTGGGAATACTCGTCACACGCGCCTGGGCTGTCTCACCCCCTAAGCGCTGTCGTAAAACTAAGAGTGCAACAACAACACCTGCAATAAGCACGAATGCGGTCAATAAGATTATTGTACGCGTTCGCGCATTTTTGAAGAGTCCCGTTAAATTTTTTCGCGCGCTCGACACCATGTGATGTGATCCTAGTTATTTCTAGCCTACTCTAAGCTTAACAACCTTGCCATGATCGGAAACTAAAACAACAGGCGTCATGGTCATCTTATATACGTGCAACCCATCAGCACTTGTTATTTTTGCTACCCAGCCCGGTGACAACACAGCTAAGCGTGTTCGCAAATACAGGTTACCCCCGTGTGACCAAGCTTGTGCCCTTCCACCGCTCACTCTTAGCACTGTTGAGCCATCGGGAGGAACACCATCTAAAATACTTAAAAGGCGAGGATCGCCTGCGGCCTGTGGCATACGTTGTGTGCGCGGTAATGTGGCGTTAGGTCCATAACCTTGCACACGAAAATCTAAACGGTAATCCACAACTTTTTGTCCGGGGATAAGCGTTAACATCACAGGCGTATTCAGGTCGCGTAGACGTACAGCGAGGTTACCGTAGGTATATAACGTTTTCGCTTGGATCATCATCGTGTTGCTCTTACGGTCCCACTGGATATTAAACGCCTTTGGGTTACCAATATCGTAAGCTGCGATCGGCCACGGTGAGCCAGTGGAATCAAGAAAAACGACAGATGTCACAAAGCCTTGTGATAGACGAATCACAGGCGGGGTCGAACCAGGTGCGAGATTAACAAATTGCGATCCAGCGACTGGCTTAGGCGGTACTTTAGGTGCGCTCGCTTCAGCCAATTCATTTTCGTGCAATTGCTTTTTCAAACGTGCGATATATTCAGGTTTAAGCGGCATTAAGGACTTAACCATACGTCTGAACGCCATCTCATCGATCGCGTCAGGAATAGACATCACTTGTTTTTGGGTTGGTGCTACAGCGCCACCACGATCATTTTGCCTAGCATTATTACGACGAGGCTGTGTTGCACGTTGGGCATTATTTTGAGCAGGTGCATTGTTAGCTGCTGGCGGCTGATTACCACCTGAGATCTGTGTTTGCTGACGACGGAATTGCTGACGTAGACGCTCGGCTCTCGTTCGGGTGGCTTCTAGTTGTGCCTGAAGAGGTGACGTTGCGCGTCTAACGGCAGGCTGCTGCGTTAACTGCTGTACCTGCTGCAATTGCTGTGCTTCTTCGGCTTGCGTTTGTGCGTAGGCGGTAGCCCCAAGAAAGCCTAGAAGGAACACCATGCTTATTTTTAGTATACGAAACATAGCAACCTATTCATTTTTTGAGTCATTTGGCTTGCCTGTGTCACAGAACACCATGGCTTGTTGCACATAACTTAGCCGTCTCAGCTATGACACACCATGCAAGACTTATACATCATAACGTACTGTACAGCAAGTGAGATTCTGCTAAGACTTGAATCTCGTCAAACGTTTACTGCGCTGTTTGCCCACCTGTGACGGGCTCAGCAATATACTGCGCGATACCAATACCACGTGGATTATTCAATGTCGAAACACGCTGAATAAGCATCGTGATGTTGTAGCGCGCTTGGGTAAACACATTTAAATTTTGGAAGGTAACTAAAATCGGAATGCGTACTTGCCAAGCAAAACGCCCAGTTTGTACTAAGCCTTTTTGCAAGATAACAGGCGCACCTGTTGGCACTGCAGAGACAATAAGACGTCGCTCCTTCACAGCTTGGAGATTGTTTGTCGCGTTAAGTGCCCTTAAGAACTGATCCCAACCTTCCGGCGTAAAGAATTCAGATGCGGCCTGTAATTCAGCGCGGTAGTTGACGTAATTGTACGTATAAGCCGCCACAGCCGCCGTGCTAGCCCATTGCAACACCGCCGCTTCCGATTGGTTAGGACGGTTCAAAGGAAACAGAGGCGTAATCCGACCGTTGATACTCGTTGGGAAGTACAATGGCTTCGGCGGATTGGTGTAGAGATAGAAAAGAAAATAAGCAAGCGTAAAGTTAATAATAAGCGTCAATAAGAACGCCAAACTCACGCGTCTGTAACTATCGCGATAAAATTCATTGCGCAACACAACGGTTGTAACTGCTTCACCAGCCATATCCGCTCCTTTTATACCGGCCCACCACCAGCTCGCTCAACAAAAATCTGCGCGATACCAATCCCACGTGGATTATCTGTGGTACGAATGCGTTGAATCAACATAGTAACAAGGTAACTCGCCTGTGAAAAGCTACCTTGGCTCTGTGATGTCACAAGTAACGGCATTTGTATCCGCCACGAATAACGTCCATTGACTATACCCTTCTCCAATACTATCGGTGGGCGTGTCGCCACTGCTGAAATACTTAAACGGTTTGAGCGTAGCTTGGCAAAGAAATTGATAGACGCCAAGGCTTGTTGGAAGCGGTTCCAACCGGCTGTCGTGAAGAAAGGTCGCGCTTGTGTTTGTGCGTCCGCGTAATTAACAAAGTTCATTGTGTAAGCAATAATGGCGGCCTGGTTTGCCCATTGCAAAACCGCGCTATCGGATTGGTTAGGCATATCAAGCCCAATCATGCGACCAACACGATTATTCACACTAGTCCAAAAAAATTGTTGTTTGGGCGGGTAGGCTACGCGATAAAATAATGTCGCAGAAAGCGCGAGCATAATGACGAGTGAGATGAGCGTTATGTGTAAGATAAGCATATAACGCTTGCGGTAACGCATATTCTGCCTAAAGCGAGGCGTGATAATAGGCTCAGTCACTTCAACCATCAGACGGTCCCTCACGTAGTGCCTTAGTCCCTGTCTCACTTGGTCTATCAGATTTCAACAGTGGTACGGACGCTGGGTTCGGCCTGATGAGCGCCACAAGTGGGTTAATGACACTCTGGCTATTGGTAGCGAAGTACCTTGGTGTTTCACGACTTATGTAGATGTAGTAAATACCCGTGAGCAAGCCCGCTGTAATCAACACAGAAACATAGAGCGCTGCGAGCATAGCTCGGAAACTATCACGGTAAAAAAACTTTTGACGCTTAATCTCATTCAGATCGCGTTTAGACATGGTGGGCCCCTGAATCGATCGAATGAAAGGTCAATTCGATACGAGAGTTATTCGCCCGACCCACAAAGGATTCGTTCGATGAGATTGGACGCGCAGGACCATAGCCAACCGCATACATCATACGCGCGTCTATGCCTTTTTGCGTCAAGTAGTGCAAGAGAGCGCGAGCTCTATCGGTCGACAACGCCATATTGCGCTCGAGTGTGCCGTTATTGTCGGTAAATCCCGCAATTTCAACATCAACTTTTTGGAATTGCTGCAAATACACAACAATCAAGTTCAATAACGGACGTGAGCGCCACTTAAGACGCGGGGCATTGTCATAATAGATTTCGCTGGTAGGAATAACAACGAGATGTTTATCGCCGAAATCGACAACTTGGACGTGGAAGTCGTGTAATTGAGAATAGAGTCTACTTCGCGGTGAATCTTGGCCGTCGAGATCTTCACCTACCAAGACACCAGCCATACCACCGATCATAGCGCCCACAGGACCACCAAGACCGATCAAAGTACCTGCCGCAGCACCTGTGGCTGCACCATATAAAGCACCCTTCTGACGAAAACTCATCGATTCAGGAAGCGCATTTGGTTTCGTGATGGTACACGCACTCAAGAGCGCGGCTATTAGGAATGAAACTATGACACGTATGGCCACCGCCTAAGTCCCCTGTTTGTTATGATGTGAGACGACAGCTAGTTAATATGGATACAATATCATAACTTTCTGGACACTACCACGATTCAATAGCTTTAACTTTTCGCTTCTTCGATCGCCGATTCGATACGGTCGTTGAGGTTCAATATGAGGCTAGACAACTCATCAGCCTCGATGTCATCGCGCTCATCAGGCGGATAATGTGTCGCGATCTGCATATCTTTGACAATTTCTGTCGCGATGCTCGCTGCGTGTTTACTCTGACGTCCTGTGAGTTTTTCGATACTACCCACTTCAGAACGCGTCTCGGTCCTGTCGAGCAGCGGTGCTTCGAAGTTTTGATAACGCTCGGTGAGTAATAAGTGTTCGGTATCAGGTGAGTAACGCAAGCCTGTGAAGATGTTGAGCTCGTCTTCCGATTCTTCTTCAATGAAGCTATCGACTTCATCTTCAGGTTCGATGTAGTTGTGGTATGACAACAGTGCAGCTACACCGCGCTCAATAGGCTCAAGATGTTCATTTTTCGCCAAGGCTTCAGAGATAAGTGTGATGTCATGATTCTCGGCATCAACACGAGCGAAGTAATCATCTCTATCCAGAATCTTTTGGAAGTTCTGCGTACGTTGTTGTAACTCAAAAAGCTCTTCATCAGGTGGTGCTTCCACTTTCAAGAAGTGGTTGAGTCGCATCTGCTTACACATCGGCGGATTCGCAAAAAATGACGTAGCACGTATGATGCGCGATTGGAAGAAGATATGAAGCTCACCCGGTTTTTGTTCTTTGAGATCGAGTAAGTCGACGCGTGCGCGTTTCTCAAACGATGAACTCTTCGTATCGAGATAACTGTTCGTCACACTCGTTTCTTTCGTCGCAAACGAATCAACCTTGGTGACATAAGCCTCACCTGCGGTCTTCGTAAAGAATTCCCACGTCTCTGTTGGATCTTCAAGCTTCATACAGATCTTAATATTCGTATTAGCACCGATTGATGCAGCTTCTTCTTTAGAAGCTTTTTGGAAGGCCGGTAAATCTTGTCCCGCAAAGACCGCACAGAAACCAAGTGAACGCGCCTGAGCCGGTACAACAGCAAAACCGGGTACGGCGTAATAACCATACTCATCGAGAATACACATAAACGGTGTCGGTGCATTCGTCGGTTTGCGCGCAATGATGTCGTGGTACTCACCCTCTACTTCTTCACCAAGACCTGCGGCCATCATCGCTTTTAGCGATGCGATAATAATCTTACCGAGGTTAGCTAATTCGTCAGGTGATTTTTCAAGTGCGGGCAAGAGTACGACGAGTATACGACGATTCAAGACCACATCTTTAAAATCCACTTCCGCCAAGTTAGTACGAATAATGTGGCCGTAGGTATCAGCGAGTGATGAGAAGACGCGCACGAGCTGCATGGTAATAAAGCCATGTTGCTCATAGACCTGTGATACTTGCTTACCCTTCTTCTCTTTATTGTAACCTGGCAGCGTATAGAGGTAGTTGTTGATAGGCTCTAAGACGACCGAAGGCACTTCTTCGAGACTAAGCGACTCAGCACCATCACGAATAAAGACTTTATCCATTACCATCGCTTCGAGGCGTTCGAGTGAGAAGTAATTACGAATCGTATTCGCATCAAGCAAGATAGCCTTTTGGTCACGCATGTAGACCAGAATTTTCATGAGCCCTTCAACGAAAGCAATCGCACGACCTTTCCACATGTCACCGTCAGACGACTGTGATGATGAGTCCATCAGGCTCACAACCAATTGAACAAGCATGCTCGATGAGCCTGTTGAAAACGGGTTAAGTGTATTCGACAAGCGTTTTTCCTGAGGCCCAACAATATCGCGCGCACCGGTCATGAAGTTGATAAGCAACAAGTCATCTTCACGTCCCATCGAGCGACACATTGAGAAAACTTTCGCAAAAAGCGTATTATCGCCTTTACCATCGACGTAAATAAAACCACTACCTTGGATGAGCGCATTGTAAGATAGCGATACGAGCGTTTCTGTTTTACCACTACCGGTTGAACCGAAGATTAAGACGTGGGTACGCATGTCTTCATTGTTAAACCACAGCTCTTCTTTCGTCTTACGGTCGTTACCGAAGTGCGCAATACCGCGCGACATGTTTGGTTTACCGCTACCGGGTTTCAAGTCATTGTAATCAGGCATCTGGGCTCGCAGCGGTAGGCGAAACGGCAATGTCGATCTGCGTGTGTAGGTATATAAGAAAAAACAAATGCCGAGAATAAGTGCGATGTCAGTTAGTGCTGGGAAAAAGAAGACTGCCCCACCCATCGTCACCAGTACAGCTGTGATATTGATTGGGGATTTGAAAAAATCATGTATGCGTTGACCCATCGTACGCGTATCGCGCAACAGCATACTCGGGTCGACTTCTTGACGCTCGTCAATTCCTCTATTCATACATGTATTCCATACTTACTCATTACCTTTGACAACAAAAATGCGTGATTATTCAATCATCGTCGGGCTGGTAAATCACCTCAGCGATGGCGATTTCGAGCGCTTTTACGGCTTCATCGACCATAGGTGTAGCAATTTTGCGGCCAAGCTCGTTTTCCGCAAGCCAATGGCCAAAAGGGCCTGCAACTTCAGTAAACGGCGTTTGGCGGCCTATAGAATTGAGCATATACCAAAGCCTTCTATCGACGGGTTTTAGCCATATGAAGTTGGCTGTGGGCAATACGCCATCCTCACGTGCTTTTTCAAGCATACTCGCCATCACCGTCAAGACATACGCATGGCGCTGGACCGCCATTTGCACCCCTTTGGTATTGAAGTACTTATCAATCAATTCCTGTGAGCCCGTGAAATCAAGCTTCTCACCCTCAGTCGAGAGGTTGATGTCCTCTAGCAACTTATCGCCAAGATTACCCTTACGGTTGATCTTAGCGCTAAAGGCAGCAAACAGCGCTTTTTCGTGGGGCTTTAATTCTTCAACCCCGCCCCAAGCCCGTCCGAGCTGAAGCGTGAACACGTTTTTTGCCTCACTCTTTATCACCGACACACGCGGGTATGCCCGGCCATGAATCACAAGTGGATTATCTGGCTCTTCTCGCAAAAGCTTGTGTTTCTTCGCAAAATCCATAGGCGTCTGTGACATCGCCCAAGGGCCTTTGTCCACATCTGTATTAATCAAATCAAGTTTAGACACAGGCAAGATTTGCGGCCAGTTAAGTTTTTCCTGATCCCGCAGAGTATTCATCGAATGAACACGCTTATAACGCAGCGTCGGATCGCTAAAATAAAGGAAGATACCGAGCACGAAAAGCACGATAGCAAATGGCAAGGCGAAAAACCTACCCACAAAATCACTAAGATTAATCAGTTGTTCGAAGCTCACATTGGCAGGCGGTGTGTTTTGAATAATGTCTATCGCCGGCTGCACCTCATCAGTGTAGAGGCTGATGAGCTGAGCTTCCCAGAGTTTAATAGTGAAAACAAACGATACGATGTAATCGTGAGCGATGTACCAGATGAGCCATAGTGCGACAAATAAAGCGACGATGATCCATACGGCCGCCATTGAGTTGTCGCCACCACCACCTTGTTGCTGCTGTTGCGCGGCCATAAACACTCATCCTCAGGCATTGAGCAAGTATGTAGCTGCATTATTACTCACAGCTTAACCACTATCAAGCTCAGTTATTCGCCTTGTGTAGACTTTTCGAGTACAAGTTTGCCTCTAGCGTAGCGATATAAGCCTGTCGCATGCACAAAACGCGCAATGTTATCGCTTTTGATAGCACCGTTTTTAACACTCAGTAACTCATTACCAAGTTTATCCTTAGGTGGAATATCGCCAACGGGCTTAATGATGTCTTCGTTATTGATGAACGCCACGATGTAAGCTTCATTATTCTTATTAGGTCTGCTGCGAATCATCGCTTGAACCGACGATTCATCAGAGTAAGTTGCACGAGAGACTGTTTGATTAGCAAGTGTTGATAAGGCGTGTTCCCACTTCAACATATTCAAGCCATCGGCATTGTAAAGTGAGATGAAAATTTCAGTTTGATTGGCTTGTGCGCGAAGCAATGCATGTTGTTCTTCTTCAACCAAGTCAGGATCGAGCTGTTCATCGAGTCCCGAACTTTTGGCGAAGCGATCACGCAAATCTTCGAGTTTTTTACCCATAGCGCGCAAAAAAAGCGAGGCCTCCCACGGCCCCTTCTCAATTGCATAATCTAACGCCTTTATGATGTTTAGACTGCGCTTGTGTAATTCATCTTGTTCGTTCACCTATCTATCACCCTAAGCATTAGGAAGATCTTCTCTTTTATCGACTACCGCTAGGTCCTCCTGGACCAAATAAGTCATCTAAGGCTTCTTCTGATATACCACTTTTACCTTGTTCTTGTTGTAGACGGCGTCTTTTCACGCGTTGTTTAGTCTCATCATCGGCGCGCCTTTTACGCTCGCTACTCTTCTCTTCAACACTTGGGGGCAGTTCACTCTCATATTGCTGCCGCGCTTTATCGACCGCTTCTTCGGTCGAGACACTATGGCCCTGGACAACTTTATCAATTGCATCAACACAACTTGAAGCGAACCCTATCTCTGGTTTGGCAGAGTCTCTAAACCGCTTCTGAGTATCGTTAACTTTTTCTATCGCTTCTTTAACTATCTTCAATTCAGCAGACACATCTTCAGGTGACATCTCACCATCGCCTGGAAAGAATAAAGCGAATCGATTGACTAATTTTGGACCTGTCACAGCCATGATAAACCCTCGTCCAGCAGCCATCTTCGCAAGCCTTTGTTAAAACATTCATTGTTTAAAAACAAAGACTTAGATAACTTACTAGCTCTAACCACGCTTCCTGCGTCGGCCTCATACAACGCACACAGCTCATTAGACAATGAACATTAAAGAAAGTTTAACAAACCTTCATTAAGCCACGCTTAAGCCAAAACGTGTGCACCATCTTAAGCGTCTCTAACAGGCGCACATGGTATCAGATTAAGACCTTGTTGCAAAAGACTTTTTTAGTATGATTTGACAAGTTTTTCAGCAACGCATTGATTAATCGTACATTAATTCATCTAATGCGGTGCGTTCAGGGGAAGGAGATGCCGCAATTAACTCGGCGAGAACGTCTGCGATACACAGAAGACGCAGGACGTTGGGCGTCACATCATCGAAAATAACCTTATTACCAAGCCTCGATTTTTCTGACTCTTCGAACGAAACGCCGATGCCGTAACCGAGACAAAGTGAGCATAATTGGTCCGCGCGGCGTGCAATAGCCGGCAACATACCCTCATCAGCAAATACCTCGTCATAGCTCAGCATCTTATCGTTGAGCAGATACGAGGCACCCATCGCTTTAGACAAATCCATAATTTGCTTACGCAATGCTTCCATTAAGCTTTCCACCATGGGTGAGACGATTTAAGAGGTCCTGCGAACCAGGCGCGTAACCAGCGGCCAAAGATGGTCAAGCTAAAGCCATAACGTTCGAGAATAGCGAAGAAACAAACCGCAATGATGGCGACAAAGAAGCTCCACACGCGGATGTGTAATAGAAATAACAATAAAGGAAAAGCAGCACGGGCATCGATGACGAAGAATCGCGCCGGTCTTGCTGAGTCCCGCCAGTGGGCTGTTGGGGCGAATGTGCCAGCCATTGTTGTGCCTCCCTTTTTTATGAAGTATAGACGCTGGGGGTTGGGGTTTGCAACTTGACTTGCAAGTGCTGCTGATGTGTTTAGATACAAGCTATGTGCCATTAATCCGCCAGGGCGTGGAAGGCGGCATGACCTAAACAGGCCCGCTCTAGCACATCCATGTGTCGCTCGAGCAAAACCATCCATGGTTTTGCACGGCCTGTTTAGGTCATGCCGCCTTCCACGCCCTGGCTCACTTATGGGGGGTGCCTGTTTTTTTACGTCAAGTTGGTGGTGAGTGAGAGAAAAATTCTAAGGGTAATGCGGCTTCGTTTGTGTAGGACATTGGTTATTTTGAAGTCTCAGCTGCTTTTTATTGTTTGAGCAGAACCATTCATGCACCTTTGAGCCATCAGAGGTATATCGGCAGCAGTCCAGGAGGCTTTAGCTGAGAATGGGTGGATTTAGAGAATATTTTCAGGCGTGCTGTTGTCAGATAGGAGATTTTTTAAAATATCTGCTATGTCTTTCTGGGCTTCGGTTTTTGGTGTGGGCTGATTTGTTGGGGATGCGAAGTGGTCTTCTTCAAGAGGAACATCTTCTACAGGTTTTCTGTCTGCTGCCTTCTTTATATAGTCACGTCCTTTATTATTTAATAAAGCAAATGCTTTGGCGTGTGATGCAGATTTGTGTTGACTCATGGTTTTTATTCCCTCGTCAGCGTTCAATGGTTTTAGTGTATCGATGTTGTCTTAAGTGAAAATTAACAACACTGCACTTTCAGCAACCATTACCTGGCTTTGAGAAACACTGTATATCCTTAAGCTTTCCTTAAGGTTTCCTGACGTAATCTGGCGAATCAAAATGTGTAAATGAGGGAGTATACAAATGGCAGCATCAGCAAATCCTTTTGGTATAGAGTTCAGCTTTAGGTGGTTTTTTAATTTTGTCATGGGAAGGATTAGAGCTTACAGTAATCCCAAGCTTAGCCAAGACTGCGAAAAACAAACGGCAAGTCTCACACACTTATTCAGCACAATGGATAGTAATAAATTTGCAGGCCAATTTGGATCGCTACGTGATGAGACAAGTGTCTTACGAACCACGAGCCAAGAAGTATCATCAAATCACGGCAATAAAAAATCAACCATGCAAGCCTATGTTAAAAACAGCGAGAACTTACAAATTAAACTTATCGGTCAGGTTGAGAGCTTACTCGCCGACCGCGTTTATAGTGACGAATGTAAAAAGTTTGCTGATGCACTGCCTTTGGGTCCGCTGCGTGATTACTACCTCGGATTTTTAGAGTTGCGCCAGGTACAAGATCAGATTGCGCAAGAAGGCTATACGGAACATACTGAGATCCCAGCAGATCTCTTGATTAAGTATCAGCATGCACGCAACAAGATCGAACGTGCGCGAGGTAATCCATGTAAATTAAGCGAAGCTGGCGAGCGTATCAACGACCCGTATCACGTTGCGAATCGATCAAGTGCTGATATCACACGTGAACATGCGTTCGTTAGAGCATGCTATATGCTCGACGTCGGTGAATACAGCTATTTTCCCGAGCATCCCACGCGTGACGAACAATCGAAACGACTTAAAGCTGCAAAGACGCTACTTATGGGTAAGGAATTTGATCAGTATAACCCAGCACTGCATCGCCTTGGGCAAGTCGACATGGGTCTGTATCACGTATCCGTTCAGAACTTTCTCGATAGAGATACGGGTAGATCCGCACAACCACCTTCAAACTCTTTTGCAGGCACAGGTATGCAAATAGAGTTTAACCTTGCAACAACCGAGGGTAAATCCTACCTTCCAGCTCAGCTTTTCATTGCAAGACAACTTATAAGCTACTACATGCGATGCTCAAAAAATCAAGATGCGCTAGCGGACCATAGCCAGTTCAGTCTCTTTGAATATGCTAAAGGTGAAGCTCGCACGTCGCATCTTAGTAACTGCCATCGCGCCATGCAATTACTTTCACAAGCAGCACTAGATGGACAGCCGGATGCGTTAGACTCCATGGTAAGTCTTGTTGCTCATGTTAAAGAGAACGAGTTATCTGAAGAGTATGCTTTCTTAAGCGACATCGTTGACTCGCTGCATGAACCCATTCAAGACGAGACGTTGCGATCGTTTAATCCATTTTCAACTGAGGAACAACGTTTGCAGTTTCGGCAGTTTATGGAGCAACATCTCAATAAGAAAGAAGCATGGTACAAAGCGCATCCGAACCGTTACAATGTCGAGTACAACTTGAACCGTATCAATGTTGTGCGTCGTGCGCTAAACATGCAGGCTGAAGAACCGATAAGCTTTGTTGCGAAAAACCCCGAGCCATCAACACATACTAACGCGCCTGTTGCTACTACTGGAAAAACATTCGACAATACAACTAGTGGCTCAGAGAATCCATTTGATGATCTCGATTTTGATGATTCTGACATGCAAGCACTTGGTCTTAGCTTTAAGTCAGAGGTCGCAGAGCACAATGCAGATTGGCTTAAGAATATCGCCGATAAGCTCGAGACGAGCGATGAGGACACGGAGAATGATTCAGCGAGAGCTGAGTTGTTAAAAAAGCTCGAAGATGAACTCGATAATCTTATTGATGAAGTGAACAGGAGTGTGCGTAGTCAAAGTACCATACCTACTGCTGGTCCATGATAACAATGCTTGCGAACGTGCGCCTAACTAGGCACAATGTTGCGGTATTGGATGGATACCGAAGGTATGATTTATGGACTTTTCACTTACCGAGAATCAACGCGCGTTTCAAACACTAGCTAATCAATTCGCGCGCGATGAAATGGCTCCGCACGCTGCGTTATGGGATCGTGAACATATTTTTCCTATTGACGTACTTAGAAAAGCAGCGAGCCTTGGCTTAGCCGGTATCTATGTCAATACAGAACACGGCGGCAGCGATTTAACCCGTCTCGATGCCGCACTCATCTTCGAAGCCCTCGCGCGCGCCTGCCCCTCCACCGCAGCGTTTCTTTCAATTCACAACATGGTCGCGTGGCTTATCGATACTTACGCAGACGACACGCTGCGCGAAACGTGGCTACCTTCACTCACCACGATGGATAAAATTGCGAGTTACTGTTTAACTGAACCCACATCGGGTTCCGATGCTGCTAGTCTTAAGACAGTTGCCAAGCGTCAAGGCGATGATTATGTCATCAATGGCTCAAAAGCTTTTATCTCGGGTGGTTCACAAAGCGATCTTTACGCCGTGATGGTGCGCACGGGTGGTGATGGCCCAAAAGGTATCTCCTGCGTACTCGTTCCTAAAGACACCCCCGGACTTAGTTTCGGTAAACTCGAAGAAAAACTTGGTTGGCACAGTCAACCAACAACGATGGTCTTTTTTGAAAACTGTCGCGTGCCTGTTACAAATCGCATCGGCGATGAGGGCACTGGATTTAACATTGCCCTCTCGGCGTTAAACGGTGGGCGCATCAACATCGCAGCTTGCTCGCTCGGTGGCGCGAGTGCATGCCTCGCAATATCGCGTCGTTACTTACAGGAACGTAAACAATTTGGTAAATCACTCGCCGAATTTCAAGCCCTACAATTTCGAGTCGCGGATATGTTGACAGAACTCGAGGCAGCGAAGTTAATGACATACCGCGCCGCACATAGTCTTGAAACTAAACACGATGAACTCATTATGCATTGCGCGATGGCAAAGCGCTTTGCAACTGATATTGGATTCAATGTTGCAAATGAAGCCTTACAATTACACGGTGGTTATGGTTATCTACAAGACTACCCTATTGAACGTTATCTACGCGATTTACGCGTACACCAAATTCTCGAAGGAACGAATGAAATTATGCGTCTTATTATAAGCCGTCAATGTTTTGCAGAAAGTTTTCACATGGAGTCACTATGAGCTACACAAACTTGATCGTATCTGAACCAATGGCAGGCGTTCGACTTGTCACCTTAAACCGCCCCGATAAATTAAATGCTCTAAATCGCACAACCCTCGAAGAAATCGATGCCGTCATTCGCGACGTTGAAAGCGATAATGACGTTCGCGTCATGGTTTTCACAGGTGCAGGTGAAAAAGCATTTTGCGCAGGCGCTGATATTAGCGAACTCGCTGAGGCGAGCGATGTAAAATCGAGTCAAGCATTTGCGCAGTTTGGCCAACAAGTCTTCAACCGTATCGAACGCATGGGCAAACCATCTGTCGCAGCCATCAATGGTTTTGCACTCGGTGGTGGATTAGAATTGGCAATGGCAACCTCGATTCGTATTGCTAGCGAGAAGGCAAAATTTTCTCAACCCGAAATTAAGCTTGGGGTTATTCCGGGTTTTGGCGGCACGCAACGCTTGTCACGCCTCATTGGCCAAGGGCGTGCACTCGACTTATGTTTGACCGGCCGCATGATCGATGCACAAACAGCTGCTGAGTACGGCCTTGTGACACAACTTGTTTCTCCTGATACCTTACAAGACACTGCTATCTCGCTTGCCGAAAATCTTGTTGCGTTGCCCCCTGTCGCAATGCAGGCCGTAATTCGCTCAATCATACACGGCTACAATTTATCACTCGATGCGGCCTTACAACTCGAAGCAGATGAATTTGCACTTTGCTGCACCACACAAGATAAACAAGAAGGAACCGCTGCGTTTTTAGCAAAACGCACACCCGTATTTAGAGGAGTATAAGAATGACTGACATCGTATTCACCACCCTCGATGCTAAACACGGCAAACTCGGCCTCATCACATTAAATCGTGCGAATAAATTAAACGCGCTTACCCATGACATGATCAAAGCGATGCATAGAATGCTAACAACATGGGCAAGTGACAATGCGATCAAAGCTGTCATTGTGAGAGGCGATGGTGAAAAAGCATTTTGTGCAGGCGGTGACATACGTGCAATTTATGACGCAGGTCTTGCAAAAGACACAACCATTCACAACTTCTTCGCCGATGAGTATCGTTTAAACTATGCCATTGGTCACTACCCTAAACCGTATGTTGCGTTGTGTCATGGGATCACAATGGGTGGTGGCGTTGGTGTTAGTTTACACGGCTCACATCCTCTCGCTGCACTCGATTTAAAATTTGCAATGCCCGAAACAGGTATTGGTTTTTTCCCGGATGTAGGCGGCAGTCATTTTCTGTCGCGTTGTCCGGACAGTTGTGGGATGTATTTAGCGCTCACGGGCGCGCGTATTACAGCAGGTGATGCATATCAACTCGGTCTCTTTAATTACTGCATACCAAAAGAAACATTTGATGAGTGTGTTACTGCACTTTGTAACGCTGAATTAAATGCACACGACCAAGCGCACATAATTGTCTCACAAACGTTAAGTGAATTTCACATCAATGATTCACCTGCACCATTAAACGATTTTCGCGAACTTATCGAGGGATCGTTTCAAAAAAATAATGTTGGTGCAATTATGACTTCACTCGAAAAAAATCCCAACGAGTTTACAACAAAAACATTTAATACACTTTTAAAAAAATCGCCGACAAGTTTATGCGTGACGCACGAACAAATTTTACGAGGACGCGAATTAGATCTGGACGCGTGCTTGCAAATGGAGTATCGTATGGTTCTTAAATTTTTAAGCGGTCGTGACTTTTATGAAGGTGTTAAAGCTGTAGTCATTGACAAAGATCACGCACCGAATTGGAATCCTGATTCGGTAGATAAAGTGAGTAAAGAAACTGTAGAAGATTATTTTGAACCAGTGACACCTGAACTCATCTTCGACACATAAAGTGTAAAAATACTTCTCTTTTTGACTAAAAAAGAAACTGTCTTTTTCCGTTTTTATGACGGAAATCTATTTCATTTTTCGGTAAGCCGATATACACTACTCGCACGTACATGTCATGTGTGGCAGTTATGGAACATGTAGAAATTTTGTTCGTGCTAGCATGTGTGTTCGGCTTTTTGATGGCCTGGGGTGTTGGCGCCAACGATGTCGCTAATGCCATGGGTACCTCAGTCGGCTCACGCGCAATCACGATTAAACAAGCAATATGGATTGCGGCCATCTTCGAATTCATGGGCGCCTTGCTCGCTGGCGGCTCTGTGACGAAGACTATTCGTGGCGACATTATAAACCCCCACTATATAGATATCGCACCCTACTTACTTGTCGACGGGATGTTAGCCTCGCTGCTGGCGGCTGCCGTCTGGCTCTTCATTGCTACACGACAAGGTTGGCCGGTTTCAACCACACATTCTATCGTTGGCGCCATTATTGGTTTCGGCGTCATTAGCTTTGGTTTCGAAGCTATCTACTGGCAAAAAGTTGTCAACATTGTATTTAGCTGGCTGATAACACCGTTTATCGCTGGCATCATCGCGTTCGGCTTCTTCCGCAGTGTACAATATTTTGTCTTATCAAGAGATGATCCAATTCATCAAGCTAGAACCGTGATCCCTATCTACATCTTCTTAGTGGCCACGATCATTTGTCTTGTGACGCTAACCAAAGGGCTGAAGCATTTAGGCTTGCATCTATCGTTCCTGCAAAGTGCGGGTATCACATTAGGGCTCGCAACTGCATTTTCACTCTTAGGCCTCTTCCTTATCCGCAGACAACGCCCTGTAGAAGACCCCGACTCTCACGACAGACTCCAGCGCGTCGAACAAATGTTTGGGATTCTGATGATCTTTACAGCCTGCTCGATGGCTTTTGCCCATGGCTCAAACGACGTCGCGAATGCGATAGGCCCTCTAGCAGCAGCGATTCAAATCTTGAAAAGTAACGCACACATTTCAACCCACGCCCCAATTCCGTTCTGGATACTGATGCTAGGTGCAGTGGGTATCGTCTTCGGTCTTGCGACCTACGGTTACCGTGTGATCGCAACGATCGGTGAGAGAATTACAGAGCTCAAACCTAGCCGTGGATTTGCTGCAGAGCTCGCGACAGCAAGCACCGTTGTTATCGCCTCTGGTGTTGGATTACCGATTTCTACGACCCAAACACTTGTTGGTGCCGTACTCGGCGTTGGCTTAGCTCGTGGTATCTCTGCGCTGAATATGCGCGTTATAGGCCATATCTTCACCTCATGGCTCATCACCCTACCCGCAGGCGCCATCTTATCCGTACTCTTCTTCTATACCCTACGCTGGATCTTTGGCCACGGTTGAGGCTTTATTATTGAATATAGTTGTACAGCCATAAAATCACTTTATGGCTGTACAACCATATATTGACTTTATGGCTATACAACAATATAGTTGAGCCAAGCCAGAAGAGCTCAGGAAACAACCATGCATCAAGTCATCAATTCCCCTCTTACACTAGGGCAATTTCTAAACCGAGTACGCAAGAGTAAAAAACTAACTCAACATGAAACGGGACAAACGTTTAAACTTGATCAAACAACCATTTCAAGCATTGAGCAAGGCGCGAAAGGAACACGGATTGATACCATCTTTCGATTACTGGCAGCGCTTGATTTAGAAATGATTATCCAAGAAAAAGGTAACCAGCAAAAACGGATAGATTGGTAATGCAACGTCAATACGCAGCAACAAATTTATATGTGGGCATGAATGGCATTCAAGTTGGTGTGTTGAATAAACTTGCAAGCGGACAACTAAAATTTACATACGATGTCAAATGGCTAAAAAGCGAATATGCGCGCCCCATTAGTCTTTCCCTACCACTCAGAGAACAATCGTATGAGGGACCTCGTGTTTACCATTTTTTCGATAATTTATTACCAGACAATGAGTCGTTACGAAATAGAATACAAAAGCGATTTGGTGCGAGTTCGAACGAGTGTTTTGACTTATTAACTTATGTAGGTAACGATTGTGTCGGTGCACTGCAGTTATTATCCCATCCTCTCGAAGAAACTGGGGCAGCAACGATACTTGCCGAAGAGTTAACGACAAAGCAAATCGCCCAACTTCTAAAAAACTACAGAAACGCTCCACTCGGTATGCAAGAAGATACCGATTTTCGAATCAGTATTGCAGGCGCACAAGAAAAAACAGCACTCTTAAAATATAAAGACACATGGTGTTTACCCAAAGGGACAACACCAACGACACATATTTTCAAATTACCTATTGGTAAAATAGAACATAGCCAAATTGATTTAAGTGAAAGTGTTGAAAATGAATGGCTTTGCTTACAGATACTAGCAGCCTTTAACCTACCGGTTAATAAGGCTGAAATAATTAATTTTGAAAATATAAAAGTTCTTGTTTGTGAGCGATTCGATAGGCAATGGAACGATGATTCCACGGCGATTATAAGGCTACCTCAAGAAGATATGTGCCAAGTATTTGGTACCTCACCCGCGCTAAAATATGAATCGATAAAGCAACATCAGTTCTGTAAATTTGTCAGGCCAATATCACGCTCAAGCTAACTTTCCTTATGCGTTATCAAAGTTCATATAAGTCCGCCCGGTTTCCCATTCTTCGGATA
>Ga0180433_10001760_pt1 | contig 35538 bp, 29 predicted proteins | sample SS_ome_8_FD_132980 | JGI IMG/M metagenome (GOLD analysis project Ga0180433, IMG submission 132980) | Hypersaline lake sediment archaeal communities from the Salton Sea, California, USA - SS_1_D_1 metaG | ecosystem: Environmental > Aquatic > Non-marine Saline and Alkaline > Hypersaline >...
ACATTCTTTTTCTAGTTCATTAATATTGATTCCGGGGTTTTTTCTAATAAGGTCATACATTTCTCTTCTTAATGGAATTTGCAATGTTTCTTCTCGTACTAATACTGAACCTAAATTACCAGAATTTCTTCCTTGTAAAATATTGATAATCCTTTTTATTTTTTTTCGGTTGATGTTTGGATTAAATTTTAGATCGTGAGTCTCTTGATGTCGAGTCTTCGTAATAATCATGTTCTTACCCCATACAGCTATACAATGTTCAAATCATTTGATTTCATAAGTGATAAGTTATTATTTAAGTTTATTGTATTGTATACTTCACATATTTAAAGAGCTCCTTTTGTTTACTTTGTATATTTAAAGACTATTTACATTCATGTCATAAATAAAACTTTATTAAAACTAATCTAAGAATGGTTAAGATTTTTTTAAAGTAAATTGTAAAATTTGCCATTTTTACGAAAACAAGTTAAAAAATTGCTTGAATCTTAATAAGGGTTTTTAAATCTCAAGAAAATCTTATTTTCTTCAATCTTTTCTTCCATTAACTCATAGGAATAAGATTTTAACACTTTGATGAGTAAATATTTGATAAATATTGAGAAATTAATATTGATGCTATGATCTCCTCCAAGTGTTAATACATTCCTATTAAACACGTATCTGAAATTATTAAACCAGTTATTCCCTTCGATTTGAAAGAAATTTGTGTTGATAATTCCCATAAAAAGTCTCAAGTTTATCTCAAGGGGATCAACTTCTTCTTTGTTAACTGATATAAAATACTTCTTAATTGAATAAATAAGGTTGTTATATGAGATATTTGCGAGACTCTTCATGTCGTCCTCCTTCAAGCGATCCATTATGTATTTAAAAAATTCCTTAGAGATAATTAATGATGGCGGAACATATGAAGAATTACGATCTTCTTTATTAGCGTATTTCACGTAATAATTTAACGCTTTCCGGATCAAATAGCTGTAAGAAATATCGTAATTTGCCGAGTAATTATCTATATATTCTAAGGTCCTGTCGTCTACACGAGTACTAAGGACATGTCCTTTTTTTTCAGTCATGATTAAGTATCAGTATAGGTAGAAATAATTTTTAATCTTAATAAAGTAAAAAAACTATACCCTTAAATAACTCTAGTATACAAATTACATTTAAAATAATCATTAATTATATATATAAATAAATTAAACAAGCAGGAATATATAGAATCTAATTTTATTATCTTAAGGGATTTATCTTAAATTATTAAACCAATTTATCTCATCATTTCTCAACAAATTGATTTTCTTTTTGTTTACACTTTGTATTAAGATAATCGTTGCACTTTTCCCATGGAATGACTAATTGGGTTAAAATCCTTCTCTGATAAACATGTTCTTTATTATCATTAGGCGTCATGTTTTAATATATCATCTGTTTTTATCAAACTAATTCAGCGTTCTTTGTCTTTCTTGAATTCAACTCATACCCCATAGGTTATATATTATTCAAAAAATTTCAGACAGCTAGGATATCAAATATGTTAAAGCTTATTTAAACATTTCGCTATGTAAACATTCCATATTTAAACATTTCGCTAAGTAAACTTTCCATATTTAAAGGATTTCAAATATATACAAATCGTATTTAGAAAAAAAATGTAGATATTCTAATAAGAATATAAAAAATTGGATAAAGACCCAAACACTTGAATACGTTAATGCATACTTTTGATAATTAAGGATGAAAGAATCTAGACTAGGAATTTATATAATTCAATTGAGATGATGCCTAACACACAATTATGTATTAAAAAAAAGAAATAAATAGTTTCAACACCATTATTTTATAAAAATAGGGATAAAAAGGGAAATTGGTTCTTAGTGTATGATTATTACTTTTTACTTGAATTTATCGTTAACACAATAGCCATAGGTATCTTTTTCTATGTTGGGATAAGAATTGCATTAAGATATCGCGAATTTAAAAGACGAGAATTTATTTTTGTGGGAATTGCTGTAATTATGATGTCAGAACTTTTTTGGATCTTTCCTATTAATTCATTTCTAGTATTTATTTCTGACTCAGTGCTCCCTTATGTAATACAGGCATTCATTACAAATATAGGATTACCGATTGGCATATTTTTTTGGTTATGGGCGATTACAGACTTGATGTATAAAGAAAAACAAAAAATAATCCTAATAATCTCTGGAGTATATTTCTTGAGCTACGAGGTTCTATTGATTCTATCCTTAATTTTAGTTCATATTGATGGTCAATTAAATCCATTGCTATATGCGATTCTAATAATATTTGTTCTTTCATTTTTGCTTATAGTAGTAATCACTGGTATTAGATTTGGATACGAGAATGTAATCGCCGAGAGTCCAATAAATAGATTACAAGGCAAGTTAATGATAATAGCCTTTATTTTGTTTTCCATTGGTTGTATTCTGGTACTAATGGTACATCATTTTCTCATTTATACCTTAATTTTAACACCTTGCTTTATCTTGTTCTATTTCAGTTTTGTATTACCTAAACGAATAAAAATGCGCCTACTGCGGCGAGAAGATAAAGAAGTCTATATTGATTAATAATTGATGTTTCCATATTTTAGCGATTAGGAATAATTTAATTGCTGATAGATGCCGTTAAAGAAGTCTTTTTGAATTTCCTATTGGATAATTTTTTATTCTATTCTCAAATGAATCATCATTTCATTTAAAAAAAAAAAGAAAAAGAATTTTTCAATTTTTAACTATTAACGCTTCTTAATAAGGAGCCCCATAGTTACCACTATCAGAACCAAAATCAGAACTACCATCGTCAAAGTCTCCTGTACTTTGTCCATTATCATCGCTGCTACCATCATCAGGTTCTCCTGTACTTTGTCCATTATCATCGCTGCTACCATCATCAGGTTCTCCTGTACTTTGTCCATTGTTATCATTGCCATCTCCCCAATTATCATCATCACGATTTATGTCATAAGGATCATATGGGTCACTGTACTCATCCTCGATATCAGAGATAGCAACGAGGCAGTCAAGACAGAGTTCAGTTATATCCTCACAGCGTGAGAAATCGGTCCAGTCTCCTAAAACTTCTGTTGTTTCGATACATTTGAGAGCCTCCTTACAAATATCCTCACAAATCTCAATATTTTCCATCGTAGGATCATATAGGGCTTTGCTGATCTCGTCATAAGCTTTCTTATAGTAATCATCGTGTAGTCTCTGACGTTCCAAGGCAGGTTCAACATATTTTTGAGCTATGATATTAACTATACAAGCCCATGTAGTACTAAATGGATCATCTCTAGTTCCTGGTATTTGTACAGAATTCATATAGGATTTATAATACCTGGTAACCGAGCTTAATATATTAATATCAGAAGATGATGCTAGGAAAGAGAATATATCAGTGGTTTGAAATAGAAAATCAGAGATGTAATCAATACGAGAGTCATGATTAAAATCAAAATACAAATTATAATCATCTGGGATTACAATATTACGGAGATATGCGATATCTTTATACTGGCTGCAAGAAAGCTCGAGATGGTAATATAATGCAAAATCCGCAAATGTAGACCATAAATCTAAATCATATGGACAGTACCATGTACTTGGGTCATCATATGAAGGATTTGGAAGCATTTGGTTTTTAAACCAGTAATCAAATGTATAAAGATACATTAAACTTCCTGCAAGATTTTTGAATCTAAAGCTTTTTGAATTATCGATATAGTCAGTTTGAAATTCCTGTTTGATACATGTCCAGTCATTTGAAGAATCAATTGTTTTTAATTGAATAGAAACCAATTCTCTGATCTCCCATAAATTTGGAGGTTCATAGTTGAAACTATCGTCTATACCTTCTATGGTTGCTTCTATAAATCCTTCAACTACATTTTCTAATGCATTATCAATTGCATCTCCAAGATTTTCTTCTAAGTTTTCCATGCATTCTACGAATTCATTGAGCGCTTCAAGCATTTCAGTTACACCTGGGAAAGCTTTCGCAAATAACGATTTTGCCACTTCTCTCATGCCAATCCCTAATCCCATTACCATCAATACAACTAATCCTAAGAGTGGATTTTTAGAAAGTAAATTCAACCACCAGGGAATCTCCACTTTAGTTATGCCTAAGTTTATGTTTAAGTTCAAGTTTAGGTTAGTGCTACTTGTCTTTAATAGCGAATTCTGATCCTCCGCATCTAAAATATCTCCATAATTAGATTCTAAATAGTTAATAGCGTTAACTACATCTTGGTATTCCGAACTATCCTCAGAACTATTATATTGTAAAAGAGATTCAATATAATCAAAGTCTATTATATCTTCAGATACGGCTTTAGCACCAGTTGTATTAAGGATTAACAATGTATAGCAAGGCAAGATAGTTGATAGTAATAAAAATACACTAAGCGATCCATACAGCATCTTTTTGTTTTTAATTCTCATTTCATTAATTCATTCCCCATTATTTGATTTTTTTTCGATAAGATTTATTGTTAAATGTTGCTATAAAACGAATTTTGCCGGTATTTTTTAAATCCATCTGGAATAACATGAAAATATAGGTGGAATAAAAGTGCAATGTTTTGTTTTATGTGAAAAAAAAAAATATCTAATTTCTATTGAAGGATCAAGAACTGTCAAGAGAATGGTTTAAATTGATAATTTATGAAATATTAAATAGCTAGAACAAATTCCTGAACGAAATTACTTCTTACTTGCTTAGAATAGTTTTTGATATCTTCTAATTTCTCGTTGTAATTCTCAAGGTCTAAGAAATATTTCTTTTGATTATTTTTAGCGAATAATTTTATAATTCCGATTTTATATAGAATGTTGAGATATTTTCTAATCGTGTTATAATGCATTTTTAATTGTTTTGACATTCTAGTAGGGCTTAAACCCGAGTTAGCATTGTTATTTTTTAATAGTTCAATAATTCTTTTAACCTTATCTTTCCTTAAAAAAAAGTAAGTTTCAAAGCATGCCGGATCTAAGTCATACACGTAATAGGCTTTTTGGTTTCCAATCTTAATGCTTTTAATGAATTTAAATTTTTCTAAATTATCTAAGTGCAATAAAACCTGATTACTTCCAATGTTAAGTGTTTTTTCCAATTCGTTAATATTTATTCCGGGGTTTTTTCTTATTATGTCAAAAATCTTCTTTCTTAATGGGATATCCAATATATTGTCTTTTATCAATTTTGTTCCAATAATAATTTTCTTTTTTTTTTCTAATATCTGTAAAATTAAAGATATTTTATTTTTGTTAATATTGGAATTAGTTGTTAAGCGCTGATAAATAAAGTCTATGACATCTGACCTTGAACTAAAGGATTTATTTTTCAAGAATTCTTTTAAGATTTCATAAACTAGCGTTTCTTCATGATTTAACTCTGTGCTATTCATATCCATACCCCAAAATAATAATATAATAAAATTTAACGATTGTTCCCTGATAAGTTCATGGTTCTGTTGATATTTAAATCTATTGTATTGCAGGTTTATATTTAAATCAATATTACTCTTAAAATAGTAAAGGTCGCTTTAAATAAACTTTGATGATAGTAATTATAAATAATTGAATTACTATTATTCTTCTATATGTTGAAAATAAAATAAGATACTCAAAAGATGGCTCTTCAACCTTACTACTTAATCGAATTTTTTATAAATTTATTTCTTATAGCTCTTTCAATTTTCGTAGGTTGGAAAATTGCCCTAAAGTATTTAGAGCATAAAAGAATTGAATTTATATGTGTGGGTATAACAGCAATTACAATATCAGAACCATGGTGGACTTTTCCTATAAATTCCTTTTTACTCTTTCTGGGTGGAACCATGCTCCCTACTCAGTTAACACAGCTTATTGGTTTTGTTGGAATACCTATTGGAATATTCACATGGATATATGCAATTACAACACTAATGTATGAGAAGCGGAAAAAAACCATTGTCTCTATATCAGCGATTTATCTATTTAGCTCTGAGTTATTTTACATTCCTACAATAGTGTTAAATATTGATTATACCGCTAATTTTGGATTATATCTTATTTTAAATATATATTTTATCTCGTTCATGCTTATAGTATTAGTAACCGGTTTAATTTTTGCGCGGGAAAACCTAATAGCGGAGAATCCAGTAATTAGGGTACAAGGAATATTTATGATAATTGCATTCCTATCTTATAGTATAGGATTTTTTTATTCAATAATGGGCGGAATTATTTGGATAGCCGATATCATTTTTATTATCAGTGCATTTAGTTTTTATTTTGGATTTGCATTACCAGAAAGGATTAAAAGATACATAAGAAAAGTAGATAATGTGAATATATAAAATCAACTCAATATAGAATGATCAATTGCTATAGAAGCTTATTAGCGTATTTATTGATTAAATCGTCGAACATGGTATAAATCTCAAGGTACGATTTTCCATCAATTTCTCTATTAGTTTCCTGGAGCTTTTGTATGAACTCTTGAAGTAAACCATTTTTATCTTCATATTTACTCACAACGTCCTCCTCCATTTTCTTCAAAAGCTTAAATTTAGTGCATGGTACGTGAGATTTCTGTATTGGGAAGGAATATTTATAACAAAAACCATCCATAAAAGATTTACAATCCTCGCAAGAGTATTCTGAGACGCTTCCAATTTCGGTTTTGAATTGTACCACGAGAGATCACTTTATTATTTGATTTTCGTTAATTTTAATCAGTTTTTTAAAATATATTTATCTAATTATTACTTCAACACAATAGTAAAAGTTTTTCTTTTTAACTATTTCTAATAAGAAAAACGAGTTCTAATATAAATAAAACTGAAAAATCATTGATCATGAGTAGAAAAGTATTGAAAGATTAAAAGAAACTAAATTCTTTATAATTTATTGATCCAAAAACCAATCTTTTCCTTAATCTGTATTTTTAAATCGTTTGAGAACGTGTTTTCATTGTTTAAAATGGTTATTGCTTGTGAGATCTCGTAAAGAATCCGATGTCCACCTGTAATTTCGAAAATAGTTTCTTTCATTGAAATCAATTTTTTTCTGATGGTTTCAATATCATCTATGCTTTCTACTTCATTTTTTAACAAGTTAAGCTGTTCCTCGATAGACATTCTGCTTTTAGTAATGGATTCGTCTCTTTTGATGGGTTCGCCTTGAGGTTTACTTGAGGAAAGTGAACTGCTTGATTGTTGCATTAAACTCTTAATTAAATCAAGTTCAGACTCGATAATCTTTTGATTATCAATAATTTTACTCAATTGGGGTGAAAATGACTTAACATCGATTGTTGCCTTGCTTAAATTATCAATTTTATCGGATAGAATGTTAAGTCTCGATTCAGTTTTCCCTAACTTTGTTATCAAGTCTAATCCAAACTTTTGAAGGATTGAAGTGAAATCCTGAATTTTTTCATTAATAGTTTTTACTGCGTCTGCAATCTCTTCTTGATTTGTGTCACGTGTATCGTTCATTAATTTTCCTCTGTAATGTATTTAAAAAAGTTTTTAATTAAAATCTTTTATTACATCATTAATATAAAATTTTAATATTAAATTTAAGTAAATATCGAAAAAACAAGTGTATTTTTCGGAAATTCTCTATTTGTAGAGAGTGATAATTTGATTCAATATATTAATATACTTACTAAAGACGGAAAATCGCTCCTATTCAGGAATTACGGAGATAGCGATGTAGATCGCGACTTATTAGCCGGATTTTTAAGCGCTTTTTCTGGATTCATGAAAGAAATTGGGCAATCAGACATTAAAAGCACGGCAACCGAAGATAATAAGTATTATTACACGAATATTGAAGATTTGATTATTGTTTTATGCGCGGACCTTCAAGACGATGATGAAGTAATCAATCCTAAGATAAGTAATATTAGGGCAAAATTCGTTGAGAAATATCAAAAGGTGTTAAATGACGGTAGTTGGGCGGGAGATCGTTCTATTTTTAACGAATTTAATAAAGATATTGATAATATTATCCTAGGATCAATTAAGGTTTCAATAATCGGATTAGGGGGAGTTGGTAAAACAACATTGCTTCACCTTATCTGTGGTAAAGAAATTAATCTAGAGTATATCCCAACAATCACAGCAGACATAACATCATACGCTGGAGAAGATATTGATCCAGAACTCCATCGCGAGATAGTTTTATGGGATTTCGCAGGGCAAAGTAATTTTCGCTCTCTTTGGGGCAGTCTTTTAGATGGTACTGACATCGCTTTATTAGTATCAGATTCTACTTTTGAAAACATCAATTCCTCAAAAGAAATTATACATGATATACTAGAAAAACATTATAAAGATAAATTAGTTATTGGCATTGCTAACAAGCAGGATCTTCCTAATAGATTAACCCCCGATTTCTGTGAGAAAATACTTTCTGTTAAAGATAGGGAGATTAAATTCCATTCAATGGTTGCCATTGATAAGTTGTATCGAGAGAAGATTTTAGCAATATTGAGAAATGCCATTAAAACTCTTAACAAATAAATTAAATTGATTTATTCATTTATTCATTCGAATAAAAGAAAATATTAGGATATAAAAAAATACTAATTCAATTTAGAATAATATTAATCTAGGTCGATTATGTTGATTGAATATAAAATAGATGATGTTAAATTAGATGAACGTGCCAATGGTATAAAAATATTAAAATTACCCGATTTAAACGAAGAAGAGAAAAAAAAAGTTGATCCGATTGTTGCTCCCACATCTGGATTGAGAATACAAATATTTGATATTGAGGAAATAGAGGGGAAAAAAAAATACACATTACCTAATCGAAATTTGTTCTTATTTCTTAGGGTATTTAAGGCAATAAGTCAAAAATTCAAGGAATTGAAGTCAAATCAGAATTTAAAAGTATTAATCGTTACCGACAACAGACCTAGTAAAAACATTTTATTGAATTATTGCTCTCAAATCTTTGCTCACGATGGTTTTGAGGTTTATCATCAAAAAGATGATAGTGGAGAATCAAGAGTTTCATCACCTTATGGGGCTGCATCTGTTGCGTTATATGAACAAATTAATCTGATAATAGTTCTAACAGCAAGCCATAATGAATTATCTTGGAACGGCATAAAGTTTTATATAGATTATCCTATTCCAATGTCTGGCGCTTTATTTAAAGACATTACTAAAAACGCATTAAAAATCAGAGAAATTCCTTTAAAGACTGACTTTTCACCCTTTTTAGTTGATGCTGAACAAAAAAATAACGATTATGTTATTGAATTATTATCAAAGATAATAGAAATAAAAAGTATAAAAGGTAAGAATATAATAATTTGGCCCTATTTGGGTAAAGCCAGAGGTATTGTAAATCTTTTCAAACAAATAGGGGCAAATGTCATATTAATTGAAGAAGAGTTGAACCCCCCCAATCCTTTAAAGAATATTCAAGAACAAAAGCTTCAAAAATGCATGACTGAAGTGAATTCAAATATTGCTCTTTTACTTGATGCTGATAGGGACAGGATAGTTTTATATGTAAAACAAAACGGAGAGTATTTTACTTACATACCTAACGAGATTTATTCAGCAATGCATAACATCTTATCAAGAGATTATGGTAAAAAAATTCTTAATGTACGCACGATCCCAAGCGATTTGCGAGGAGATGAAACTAGCTGTTTTAATATCTTAACTGGAGTAGGATATAAACATCTAGGCGTGATATTATATTTTCTAATGGATGTTCAGGTTGAAACTTCTAAGGTTGATACTGCAATTCTATACCTCGAGAAAGAGGATAAAAGTTTAGTTAAAATTAATAATCCATCTCCAATTAAAGAAGAGGTGATTAATTTAATGAAGAAACAAGGATTACCTGAAGAACAATTTGTGATTGTTATGTGGGAGGAAAGTGGGGGTCATACAATCAATATTTTAGATGTCTCAAAAAATACAGTGTCAAACGAATTTCTCTTTTCTACCCCTTTACCATTGATTGCTGACAAATATCCCGTTCCTGCATTAGTTTTAATAACTGAGCTAATATGTAGAGGACATAAAATTTCCGGATCAATTGATTGGACTATAAAAGGAATTAATCGTACTATGCATGCTGTTGATGAAGATAAGATAAAATTGATGAATAATTTTAAAACAAATGACAAAAAAATATTATCTATAGGCGGGAAAGATTATAAAGTCTCTGCTTTATCAGACAATAATGACATGATTGATATATATCAACTTAAAAGCAAAAATTCTACGCTTTACTTCAGACCTTCAGGAACTGGTCCAGATGTAAGATTTTATATATTTGGCAAGCGTGAAACTCATCTTGAGGAAATACAAAAAGTTCAAGATTTTATTAGAAATGAATATTTCTCATGAGAGAGAGTTTTAAAATTACTCTTGAATGATACCAGGGATTATGATTTCATCGTTTTCAAGTTTCATAATCCCAAATTCTTGAAGTTCTTTCATAGTTTTTAGTACTTTTTCTTCATCCCATCTCAGACTTTCAATGAAATCGTCCTTTTTAAGCGGTTTCTTTCCTAATGCTAATGTTATGAATCTTCTATGAAGAAAGTTTAATTTATGATCTTGGAACAAAATAAATTCATTTTCTCCCATCTTTAATATATTTTGAATCATCTGTAATTCTTTTAATTGTAAAAGCATTGCTTTTATCAGCTCTTCAGGGACTTCTCCAAAATTAGCAAGCTCAAGTTGCACAAAATCTTTTAATTTTTCATATTGAACAAATCCACCGTTGATTAAGGAAAACCTTTCGTGAAAATTTAATATCTTCTCTGGAACTAGGTCATTTATATCACGTTCTTCATCATCAACATCTATGGATTCACTTGTAATCCTTGTTTCTTGACTCTGAGCTAAAGTACCATTGAATTTTGCTTCATGGTCAAGGGCTTCCATTACTCCCAATAACGCATCTTTATCTTTAATTTCTTGAGTCTCTTTTAATTTTTCTTTATCGACACTCGGAAGTGATTGTATACTAGGTTTTAAATCCTGGGGGGTAGAGTGTGGTTCTTCTATTATTGGTTTTTCTGGATCTGAAGTTATAATTTCCTCTTTTTGAATTTGAGTTTCTTCTTTTTCAGTTAATAACTGTTGTAACTGTTTTCTTCGCTCTAATTGTCGTTTAAATTTTGCTTCTTCCTTTTCTTTTTCTTTTTGGATTTGAATTTGAATTATATTATTCCATTTTTTTCTTTCTTCATAATGTCCGAAACTAGGGACATTTATTACTCCATCTTTTATCATTATTACATTCTTTTCAATTAATCCTTCAAGAACTTTCTTTGTATATTCTTCCTTCCACTCAGTTAGTTCAATTAATCCTTGAGGTTTAAGAATATCCTTATCATAAGCAAAAGTGAGTACGACCTTTTCCGGATTTGTGAATCTTATTTCCTTCTCCTTAAAAATTATCAAATAGAAAGTAGAATTGATTTCTATAATATCATGTAATAAATTTGTTTCTTTCATTATATTTAATATCTGTAAGATATCTGAGTTTTTGATATTTTTAATGTTTAAAAATGCGTGATATTTTAACCTTTCTGATGGAATGAATATATAATCGTTCAATCTATGTTCATTTATGATTTCCTTGAATTTTCTCGACATTTTATCGTAAAACATGCCGAGTCCAACATCAATTTTTTTTGCTGAGAAATCAACAATTGTATGGTCCAAATCCTCAAGCATTGTGATTGCATCTTTTAAATCACTAATATCTTGTTTTAATTCTTCTTCGGTTACAGGCATTGCCGATTTCAAACTTGAAGTATGAATGAAATATTCCGCATTTGCCTTTTTTATAACATCGAATTCCCTTGCTTGGACTTTTTGACGATTCTCAGCGGCTTGAACCTTCTTTTTAACTACGCCTTCAATGTGTCTTTCCGTATCGGCAATGATCTGAGAGATTATTGAAAGCTTTTCTTTCATCACATCTTTTTTCTCTTCATCAACATATTTATTAAGAAGTTCATCAATAGATTTTTCTTTCTCTTCCATTTCTCTCTTCAGATGCCATATTTTTTGTAAAAATTAGATAAATATCTAATAAGTATTTCAATAATTCTAGTTAATATAATGATAATTATTACTTATAATTCTATTTAAAAGCTATTTTTCGCTCAAACAGATTTTTTTAAAGAGTCTTTATACCTTTTTTTCATTTAAGATTTAAATTTAAATAATCGACAATTATTATTCTTTATATATAATTCTTTCAATAGAAATAAGTAAAAACAAACCTATGTAGAGATAAAATGAGATTTCAAGAGAAAATAATAAATGATGAGATCCTTGAAAAGATGTCGTTGGAAAATGTATTTAAAATCTTGAACGACAACATTTTTCCGATACTAAATGATAAGGAAAGGGACTTTTGCTCCCAACTTCAAGAGTTTTGCTTGGATTTGCGTCCCAAGATTGATAAAAGCAAGGATGTATATGAACTATTTCCCGCTCTCGGAAAAGAAGGATACATGCAACGAATAAACCTCTTTAGAGATTATGAACCATATGGCATGAAAGCTGAAATCCTTCTAGCCGTTCATATGAGTTGTCTAGATAGTCAGCTTGAGCTAGCTAGATTGGCTTCGGGAATCCTATGCGGAAATCCTACCTTCCAACACGGGCATACAGACGAAATTATGAAAGTCCAAGAAGAATTAATGACAGGGAATGCAATTGGATGTATTGGTATAACTGAACCAGAAAGAGGTTCTGATGCAGTTAATATGACTACCAAGTGTACAAAATCAGATGATGGTAGTAAAATAATTTATAATGGTGAAAAAGTATTCACGACTAACGGTCCAAAAGCAGATTACTTTGCGGTATACGGAGTATATAATGAGGCAAATCCAAGAGGTACGATGGTTCAAGCCATGCTTACTCGAGATTTTCCTGGAGAATTAACAACAAACAGGTTGAAAATTGATTATGTACCAAGGGTACACATTGCTCATACGATAATAAAAGACGTTGAAGTTCCAATGGCTTATGTGTTAGGAGATAACGGAAAAGGATATCATAATCTTTTTGATGGTTTAGTACCAGAGCGATTAGGAATTATGGGAAGTGGATTGGGGATCTGTTGGGGTGCTCTTGCGTATGGTATAATTTATGCAAACTTGAGATTACAATTCGGGCAACCTATTATTCGATATCAAGGAGTTGGATTTAGTCTAGCAGATTTGTTATGCCGAACCTCCGCAGCTACATCTCTCGCATTTCAAGCAGCATCGATCTATGATAACAACATTTTATTTGCTGAAAATCCAAGTAAAGAAGCAGAAAAATGGTTGGCAAATGTGAGTTCGCAAGGAAAATACTATATAAGTCGTTTAAGCGCAGACTTGTGTTATACAGTTCAACAACAAGCTGGTGGAATAACGGTAACTGATAACACGGATATTCAAGAACTCACTTCTACATCCTATATCGAAGAAGTTATAGGCGGAGCAAGGAATATCCAGCTTTTTATAATTCAAAATGCAATTAAAAGATATTTAAACATGTTTTAGATAAAAAGGTGAGAGTTATGGCAGGAGAAAATAATGATATAGGGATTGGAATGCCGGAAGTAAAATTCATAGCTTCTTGTGGGAAATGTCCAAATTGTGAAAGTACCGACGTTCGGTTTAAGATACCTCTTGAAAGTTATTTAGAAACAAAAGATGGCAAACTTAATAAGGTAGTTCTCGACTTTAGATCGCCACAATATTGGCTAAAGACTACAGTAACGACATGTGCGAAATGTGGTTTTCAATTCCATTTAAGGGATAGCAACGAAAACTTTTATCAAGGTCTTGAACATACTCGGCAAAAAGAGGGAACTCAACCCGTAATCTGGTATTATGACTTTGATTCATATAAAACAGAATAACTATATATTTAAATTTCATCTATCTTTTTTTGACTATTTCTATTTCTCATACCTAGCAAGATTTCTTTATTTTTTTTAATAAATTTCCATCCAAATCCTTTTAATTCTTGTAATGGTCCTTCGATTCCTTTTGGATTTCCAGTCCTTGTATACGTCACTTTAGTGCTCCGAATTGCTCTAAATACATTGTAAGGGGTCTGATAAGTATCAACTAATAATTTTGCTTTTTTTGGGCCAATATCAACTAATCCTTCAACTATAAAGTACCGTCTTTCATTAATATCCATGCCTTTAGGCGCTACTCTACTTAAAAGAGGTATGTCGTCTTTAACTTGTTCTCGAAATGCAATTCTTTCAATCACTATTGCCGTATCTTCAATATTTCTAGTAGGAATCACTGAAATACCTAATTTGTAGGAGATGAAAGAAAGAGCACCATAAATCGATGTTATTTTCATTCCTGTATTTTCAAAAACATCATCATTTAATCCTTCTAGAATTAAAATTGTACCTTCAGGATAAGCTTCTTTTAATCGCAATAATTGTTCAAATAAGCGATTATCTGATATTGACGCTATAAAATCAAATCCTTCCTTACGCTCGATTCCTACTCGTTCAGAAACGACTATGTCAGCAATGCTTAATCGTTTTGTTTCGTATTCTAAGACTCGTGCATCCCCCTTTTTATTATCAAACACTTTCATTAATTTTTTTTCTCTATCATCAATTATAGCTTTTAAAATTCGTTTTTCTTTCATGCTAAAACACTAGATAAGATTTTTTATTACTCATTACAATAAAATATCTTTTAAAATATATAAAGAAAAAGCATGAATACAATCCAAAAATAATAAAGATATTAATTAAAACTTCTAAAAAAAGGAACAGATATGAATGCCAATATTAAAATAAAATAAATAAAAAATAATAAGCCGTAACATATTTTTCTAACTCTATCCTTATCATTTTCAATACTATTTAAGAAAATGAGAGCATTTATACTTATGAAAAGCAATTGAGCTGTTTGAAAAAATTGCCAAATCATGTATATTAGATTAGTAAATATATCAACTTCGCCTCTATATGTCCAAGAGTGGAACATTTGCATGGTATAATCCCAAAAAATGAAATAAGGTAAACAAATGACCGCAAGTGGTAAAATATAATAATAGAGTTCTTTAAATTTTATTTTTTTACTAATTATTAACGCCAATGGAAATATGATAAGGATTATTTTATACATCGTAAACGAAAATAAAATTCCTGAATACCAATTATTACCTTTATCTAGTTGTCGTAGTGACTCGAATAGAAGTAATAAAATTAACCAATTATTGTTATTCAAAAACATATCGATAGTATATCCTACACCACTAAAAAAAAAGTAAAAAAGTAAATCTTTTTCATCATCAGTAATTTGATTGATATTTTTAGCAACATATATAACAGATATTACTCGTAAAACATCCCAAACATATACACCAATAGTAGTAGGTAAAATATAGACGGGGAAAAAAATAAAATACCAAAAATAAAGATAAGGCATTCTTGTATCATTATAATAATTGACAAGTCCACTGTCCATCATTCCCTTAATCAATATGAAATCAGCGTCTCTTCCTCCCGTAATTATTAAATTACTCTCTGATTTTAGGAAATAAAAAAGAATTCTCACTACAATTAATACTACAGTGATTATGATAATACAATAAATATAATAAGAAAGAAGTTGATTTTTTTCTTTTAACTCTTCCATGTTATTCTGCAATTCTTTATTTTATAGATTATATCGTTTTGCATAAAAAAAATACTTTATTAATTCTAACGAGTAAACAAAATTTAACAATTATATAATATTTTGCAATATACCAATATTTTAATTACATTAGATTAAAACAAAAAAATTTATGTAATTATCAAATATTCAATATAATTAGAATTAATCTACGATAATTTGAGAGCTATTGAAACTAAGTATCATTATTCCATGCTATAACGAGGAAGAAACAATAAAACCTCTACTTAAAAGTTTATTTGAAATTAATTTTCCAATTGAACGAGAAATCATTGTTATTGATGATGGTTCTCGTAACAATCAAAAGAATATTATCAAAGAAGAGATAGCTTCGAATAAAATCAAATTTATTAGATTGCCTAAAAATCAAGGAAAAGGAGTAGCTATTCGGATTGGTTTACGCCATGCTACCGGAGATATATTTGTTATACAAGATGCAGATTTCGAATACTACCCTTCAGATATCCCAAAACTGTTAGATCCAATTTTAAAAAGAGAAACACATGTGGTCTATGGAACGAGGTTTTCAAAAAGACCTGAGTTTATGTCCCCATCTCATTATAAGGCAAATAAACTATTGACTGGAATTACTAATTTCATTTATAAAACCGAAATTACAGACATGGAAACAGGTTATAAATTATTTACAAGAGAAATTTTGGATAAAATTACACTTACTACTCGAGAGTTTGAATTTGAACCTGAGATTACAGCAAAAATAGTTTTAAATGGATATAAAATAAAAGAAATTCCAATTAAATATCATTATCGTAAATTTGGAGCAGCAAAGATTAATTGGCTCGATGGTATTGAAGGATTGTTAGTTTTAATAAAACTTAGATATTTTCCAAATTCAAAGCTTTATCAATTTGTATATAGAATTTATAAATTCCATGTGAAAAAAATTGTTCTTAGATTAACTTATTTCATTGGTAAAGTTATTTATCTTCGTCGAATTTAAAATTAAATTTCTTAAGACTATTAACACAAATTATAAATATTTATATTTTTGATCTAATATATCAAACAAATTTAAAGATTTTATTTTATAATCTTTTATTTTCACGATAATGAACTCTAAAGTAAAGAGAATTTTAGCAGGCCTTTCTACCATCATTTTAATAATAATAATGGTTATTTTTGTAGATATTAATACTATTATCAACGAATTGCATAAGATATCATTCTATGGGCTTTTTTTCTTTATCTTAATATATACTGGTGTTTTCGTAATGAGAACTATTAGATTAAAATTAATCTTTCAAGCACTAAATTTAAATGTATCCTATCTCACATTATATGGTTCCTATGGGATAGGATGGGGGATAAATGAATTGACTCCTGGAAAAATAGGCGATCTTGTGAGAATTGAAGCCATCCGTCAAAAAGAAAGTAATATTAGTCTAAGTAAAAGTCTATGCGGTATAGGAATTGAAAGAGTAATAGATTTACTTCTATTATTTTCTATAACCTGTATTGCATTAATTTTCATGTACTTACTTAATATTCAAGGAACCTCTAGCTTAAATTTAAGTTTTTATGTTGGAATTTGTGGGATTCTATTATTAGGAGGAACTCTCATCCTTATTATCCTATTTATTAAAACTGATTGGATTTTAAATGGACTAGGTAAAATCTCTCCAAAATTACAATATTTAATCGAAGGTTTCTTAAGGAATTTTTTAGAAGGAATAAATGATTTTAGAAAAAATAAAAAAAAAGTTATTGAAGTATTTTTATTAAGCATGCCCACATGGATGCTAGAAACCTTAACACTAGTATCTTTCTTTTATTTAACTGGCTATTCAGTAAATATTTTTATAATCATCGTGGCCCAAGTTATTGTTTTTTTTACAAAAACTTTCCCAATTACTCCTGGCGGATGGGTAATCTCAGAAAATGCAGGTGCTCTACTTATTTTCCTGTTTTTTCCCTCAATTGAATACCAATATATATTAGGGATAGTAGTTTTAGATCATGTCATACGAACCGGATATATTTTAATATTCGGAATAATTTCTTCTTTACTTTTAAATTTCAAATTTAAATCAATCGACTTAGATTATTCAAAAGAAATTCATAAAAAAAGAAATTTAGAAAATGTTACGAGAGGTTATGGATTATTAGAAAAATTTTTTTCTATACAAAGAATGAAAAAAGCACAAAAACTGATTAAAAAACATGATAAAAAGGGCAAAATCCTTGATATCGGCTGTGGTATTTATCCTTACTTTCTAATGAACACAAAATTTGAAAGTAAATTCGGTATTGACCAAGGAATTGAGAATAAAACTATAAAGAAAAATAACATCTTTTTAAAAAATTATAACATCTGTAAGGAATTAGATATACCTTTTGAAAAGGAATCTTTTGATGTGATAACGATGTTAGCAGTAATTGAACACTTGGATAAAAATCAAGCATCAGAAATACTCAAGAAATGTTATTTAATGTTGAAAAAGGATGGAATCTTAATAATCACAACACCAGCTCATTGGAGCGAAATTATACTTAAAATTTTTGCTAAGTTACATGTAGTTAGTCCTGAAGAAATTAGTGAACATAAAATCTTATTTTCAATGAAGGAATTAAACTCCCTCTTGTTAAATTCAAATTTCAAATTGAGCAATATACAAAAGGGATATTTTGAATTTTTCTTAAATATGTGGATATGTGGAAAGAAGTAGAATAATCTAGACTAATTTTGGATTTGTTCTTAAATATTCTACAATATTTGACCTGGAATATAATTGATTATTGATTATTATGAAAATTAAAAAGAAAATTCCAATGATTTCTGTCATTATATACAATGGAGATGATAGAAAATTTTCTATCCAAGAAACTATAGGAGCCTCAAGTATTTCATAACTATAAGATACAAATGGAAATAAAAGTGGTACATGAGGTAAATCTAAAATGAGATGGATCAGGTTTCCAATAAAAAATGAAGATGATATTATTACATTCCTTTTTGATATTAAATATAAAATCAAAAAACTTAGCAATATAAATAATAATGAATGAGAAATCCCTCTACCCGTACTGATCCTTAGAAATAATAAAGGTTTATCAATTAAATCAGGGAATAATGATCCTATAATTAAAGCTAATCTATTAACTCTAATCTCGTTTTTAATTCTTGGAATTTCGAACAGAATTAAAGGTACTGCGATGTGAAATATTATAAAAATTGTGAACTCTCTCCTAATATTTTCTAATTAGAACCTATAAAGAATGCGTATTAAATTAAAAATGGGTTCCCAATAAAACAGTAGAATAAGGATCACTATGACCTCTATTGAGAATTTTATTGCCCTCTTCATTAAATAGGCATAAGATACTTTATTTTTCTGTTCTATGACTTTCATTTTTAAATTACTTTCACTACAGCTTAAAATCTTTTAAAACTTCATCAACAGAATTATTTTCATGTACAATTTTTGCAATTGCTGCAACTAAACTCGTAGGCTCTTTAGATTGAAAGATGTTTCTCCCGAATGCTACGCCAGAACCTCCCGCTTTTATGGAATCGTGAACCATCTCTAATAATTCCCTATTTGTTTCCATCTTGGGACCTCCTGCGATTATCACAGGAATGTGAACGCCTTTAACTATTTCTTTAAAAGTATCTATATCGCCTGTATAATTCGTTTTAACGATATCCGCCCCTAATTCTGCTCCCGCTCTTACAGCAATATTTACCACTTCGGGATCATGCTCATTTTTTATTTTTTTGCCTCTTGGATACATCATTGCTAGCAATGGCATCCCCCATTCTCTACATGATTCAATCACCTTGGAAGCATCTTGAAGCATTTCTGGTTCTTCATCAGCACCAATATTAATGTGAATAGAACATCCATCTGCCCCCATTTTTAACGCTCTTTCTACAGAGCAGACTAGAACTTTTCTATTTGGATCTGGGGCTAAATCCGTTGCACCTGATAAATGAATAATTAATCCAATATCCTTACCGCTATGCCGATGACCTGCCCCTACCATCCCTGAATGTTCTAAAACAGCATTTGCGCCACCTAGTGCAATCTTGTCTATCATTGCTGCCATATCTTCTAGTCCCTTAATCGTTCCTACTGTTAAACCATGATCCATTGGGATGATGATTGTTCTCTTACTATTCCGATCGATTATTCGTTCAATTCTAATACTTTTTCCTATATTTGGCATTTTATTATCCTGATAAAAGTATATTTATTCGATATGAGAAAGATAGTTATCTATCATTATTAATATTTTATAGATTAGAATCACTACGATTGAGTGTTTGTAGATAATATTTAATTAAAAAAAAATAGAGAATAATATTTCATACATAGATATTAGCTAATACTAATCCTCCGAGAATAAAGCAGTAACCTGCACCAATAATAGAGATTACAGGCCAGGATACTATTTTTGAAACGAGTTTTGGACCTGCAAGCCAAAATTTAGCAACACCTAAAGATACTATAAACACGATTACTAAAGCTATAATAATATATAGACCGATCTGAACGTTTAATGATATTTCAAAAAATGAAACGATTGCAACTATTACAGCCGTTAAAGCAGAGGTGATCAAAAGAGCTATGATACTAGCAAGTGGAATATCGTTAACAGGCTTTAAGAGAGTTAAAATACCTAAGACAATTAATGATGTACATGTAAGTGTTTTTGTAATTGAATGATATACATATCCGAGAATGCCAACTGTAGCAAAAACAATCCCTGAAGCGCAAGCAATTATAGTTAATATCTTTAAAAGAGTAGTAACATCAAAATCCCAATTAGTGTCTCGCTTCAGTATTCCTTCTCGCCTTGATGCTTCGTAAATCGTGTCTAGAACCCATACTGCTCCACATGCAAGCAAGCAAATGCCTGCTCCCATATTAGTTGTCAATAATTGGATAAAATCCCATACTGCACCCATTTAATATCACATTTATTGTAGTAATTTTATTATAAACACAATAAAAGAACTGATATATAAGATTTTAGCATTGACTCAAACTAAAGAAATTCTAATAATAGTTTTACCATGGTTTTTTTATCATTGTATCTCGGATCATTTCTGATTTACCTGAATAATCCACGTTATAATGAATTCCCCTACTTTCTTCACGACTAATTGCGCTAACAATGATTATTTTTGCAACCGTAGCTAGGTTCCTTAATTCTACTAAATTCTTCTCAATTTTAAAATCCCAATAATACTGATTAATCTCATCTAATAATAGGTTAATCCTCTTTTTTGCACGCTGAAGACGCTTATCGGTTCTTACAATTCCAACATAATTCCACATGAATCTACGGATCTCGTCCCAATTTTGGGTAAGAACAACTGCTTCAGTTGCCGGAACAGCAGTTCCTGGCTCCCATTCTTTAAATTCTTTTATCGTTAGTTTTCGTGCTTCTTTTGCTAGAGTTTCAGCACAATTATGGGCACAAACTAAACCTTCTATAAGCGAATTACTTGCTAATCTGTTAGCTCCGTGAAGTCCAGTGCACGAAGACTCTCCAATAACATAGAGATTCTTAACATCTGTTTTTCCATCGATTCCTGCTACTACTCCACCACAACAATAATGAGCAGCTGGAACTACGGGAATTGGTTCCTTAGTAATGTCGATGTTAAAAGATAAACAACTTTCATAAATTCCCGGAAAGTGTTTTTTGATAAAATTTGGTTCTTTTATTGAACAAATATCAAGATGAACATAATCATCTCCAGATTTTTTTAATTCCGCATCAATAGCTCTGGAAACGACATCCCTAGGAGCTAATTCTTTCATTGGATGATACTTTTCCATGAATTGATTTCCTTGAATGTCCTTTAATATTGCTCCTTCTCCACGTAAAGCCTCTGTAATTAAAAAGGATTTTGCGTACGGATGATATAAACATGTAGGATGGAATTGAAAGAACTCCATATTTGCAATTGTTGCACCTGCGCGATAAGCCATTGCAATTCCATCTCCAGATGCAACATCGGGATTTGTAGTATAAAGATATATTTTACCCGCTCCTCCCGTTGCTAATATTGTCGCTTTCGCAGATATATTATTAATTTCTCCTGTGTTTTGATCTAAAATGTAAGCACCTAAACAAATATAATTCTTTGCGAAAAGATTAATTGCACACCATTTTTCTTGAATTGTTATGTTGGGAATTTGTCTTACTTTTTCAATGAGCTTTAATTCAACATGTTGACCCGTGAGATCATCCACATGAAGTACTCTTCTCTCAGAATGTCCTCCTTCCCTTCCAAGCTCGTAATTTCCTTCATCATCTCTTGAAAACTCAACACCCCATTCAATTAATTCCTTTATTCTATCTGGTGCTTGAGTAACAACCTTTCTCACGGTATCTTCATTACACAATCCATCTCCAGCGATCAATGTATCTTGTATATGTTTTTCAAAATCGTCATGTTCTGTATCCCACACACATGCGATTCCTCCTTGTGCATGAAAGGTATTACAGTCCTCTAATTTTTCTTTAGTTATTACAAGAATTTTACAATCTTTAATTAGACTAGATAATTTGACGGCTAAGGATAATCCAGATATTCCGCCTCCAATAATTAAAAAATCTGTGGATATATTCAAGGAAAGCTCTTTTTTTTTTTATATAAAAATAAAAATGTTTCACTTTTTATTAATCAATAAAACATGTTATTCTTTTTAGACTTAACAAAAATTTTATGTTTTGTCTATTATTCAAATATTTGATTTACCATGAATCAAATTAAAAATGTTCTTTTTATTTGTTTTGGAAACACGTGTAGGAGTCCTGCTGCAGAATATTTGGCTAAATGGTTCCAAAACAATAAGTATAAAGATAAATTAGACGGGCTGATCTTTGATAGTGCTGGATTCGATAATTACTTTACTTACGCTCAACCCGAAACTGTCTCCTATATCAAATCGAAAGGTGGAGATATTAGTGATTTTAGACCTAAAATATTCAATAAAAAACTCTTTGAAGAGCAAGACCTTATTTTAACAATGGAAGAACATCAAGTTGAAAGTATTGTTAGAGATTTCAGTAATGTTAGAGATATTGAAAGAAAAACTCATGCATTAAAGCATTATGTTGGAGAAACTGAAAATATTGATATTAACGATCCATACATGCAAGATCACCAATATTATGTTAAAATTATGAAAGTTATTGAAGACAATGTTGAAAAATTAATTAATAAAATCATCAGTATTAACAACTCACAGTAAACTAAATTCAATTGTCTTTATTTCTGACAATATCTAAAACTTCTTATACTTCCTTAGAAAAAATATAAATAGTAATTTTAAGATATTATTGATAATGAGTAGTGTTCAAAAAACTATTAATAATGCCATAATTAACCTTTATATTGGTAATATAATTGATGCTGAACTAGATGTGATAATAATCCCTACTAACACGCGACTTTTACCCAGTGGTAAAGTAAGGTGCGATGTGCTGAGGGGTGCTGGAGCAAAGGTACAACTAGAATGTAATTGGTTAATTAATCAAATAGGGCACGTTCCTGACACACAGGCAGTAATGACCTCGGGAGGGAATTTAAAAGTTCAAAAGATCATTCATGTTGTTGGACCAAAAATTGCGCAAAAGCTAGAAACAAAAAAACTAATGCACGCTACTTGGAATAGTTTAAAATTAACAGATGAAAAAGGTTTTAAATCTGCAGGAATTCCCTCTCTCTCAAAGGGGACATATGGTTTTACTCCAAATATATGTGCTGATATCATGCTTCCAACCATTAAAAAATTTTTATTGGAGCAGAATAAAAACCTAAAAAAAATCGATATTATTCTTGAAGACGAAGAGGATTTAAAAGTTTTTTCCGAAAAGCTCTATGAAATAAGCTAATGCTATTTCAATATTCTATTTCTGAAATTATTTCTATTATATTGCCTCAATATCAATGCTTTATTTATATAAAAAATACCTTAGAATTGATTAATAAGCAAAAGAATTATATTTTTATTATAGCAAGCGTTTTGTAAAAGTGTAGTGTTGATGGAAATTGAATATGACTAAGAAAGGAGAAGAGTAAATTATGTATAAAGATGAATTAAATAGGAGAATTAAAAATCCTATCGAATCAATTAATAGCTTAAAAGGTTATGAAATTATATCTGAATCTATTGTATATAAGGTATATGATATCTTTGGAAGAAATAGTCTTTTATCTATGTTGTACCAAATCGGTGCTGGACCGGGAGAAGCAATAGCAAACAGGTTAAAAGAGAAATTTGAGAAAGAAGAATTTGAAGTTCTGGAAGCTTTAGAATTATTATTAACTGAGTTAAAAGAATTCTATTCAATTCAAGTTAGATCAATCGAGGAAGATGACGAAAAGGTTAGATTGGAAATTGAAAACCATTGTTTTTTGAGAGATTCTATCAAACGTAGACCCAAGTTGGGATTTGGAAAAGCATTCTGCCGTGTGAACAAGGGATATTTTGAAACAGCACTAAGAAAAATGCTTGGAAGCAAGATTTCAAAGATAGACATAAATTATCTTGAAAATGACGAAGAAAAAGATGCTTGCATCGAAGAACTTGTCTTTTATAAATAGATCTCCCTTATTTTATTTACATTATTATCAAGAAATACTACTTTTATTCATTTAGATCAAATAATTTTTTAGTTTAGTAAATATGGATTTCATTTTGGATCATCAATTTTTTATTTTTTTATGGATTTAATAATATAATTTAACTTTTCGAAAACTCAAAATTAAATAAAAAAGGTTGAAAAATAAAAATGGCTGATAAAAAAGTAGCTGTCATTGGTGCCGGCTTGATGGGTAACGGAATTGCCCAAGTATCCATTATGGCTGGATATGACGTAGTTTTAGTCGACATTAAGGACGAATTCGTAGATAAAGGTTATGCTCAAGTAGAGGAAGGAATTAAAAAGCTTGAAGCTAAAGGTAAATTGGGTGAAGGTGTATCAGCTGCCGATGTCATGGCAAAAATCGAAAAATCAATTGATTTAGCATCTGCTGTGAAAGATGTTGATATCGTTGTTGAAGCAGTTATAGAGAAAATGGATATCAAGCAACAAGTCTGTAAAACTGTAATGGATAATGGACCTTCTCATGTTATTTTTGCCTCAAATACCTCCACAATGAGTATTACTGAAATTGGTAAAGATTGTGGTGCACCAGATCGAGTGTGTGGATTGCATTTCTTTAATCCCGTGCCTCTAATGAGATTAGTTGAAGTTATAAGAAGTACTGATTCTTCTGATGAGACCATTAATCGCATTAGTGAATATGCTCAAGTATTACCATGCTTAAGAGGGAAGAGATATATCGCAGAAGTCTTGAAAGATCGCCCAGGTTTTATTGTAAATCGATTAAATGCTCCTGTTCAAATCTATATGAACTGGGTTTTTGATCAAATGGAAGAAAAAGGCATTACCCCAGAACAGATTGATGCTGATGGAAAGATCATGCCTATGGGTCCTTGTGAACTAGCAGATTATGTTGGTATTGATACTTTAATGCATACTGCTAATTATTACGCAGAGACTCTTTCTCCTGATTTCAAACCAGGAAAAACCGTGTTAAAAATGGTTGAAGAGGGAAAATTAGGTAGAAAAACAGGTCAGGGATTCTATGATTGGAGTGCTGGAAGGCCAAAAATTGATAAATCTAATCCTGCGGGTCTTTTTAAACTCGATAATTCCATGGCAATATTGTTAAACGAAGGATGTCGCATTTTAGAAGAAGGAATATGTACTGGTTTCAAAACCATTGATGATGCTAATATGGCGGGAATGAACACTCCAGGACCATTTGGAGCTGGTAAAAAGCAATTTGCTCAATGGGCTGAAATGCTAGAAAAATTAGCTGATGAAACTGGAAAAGATTACCTTAAACCTTGCGAACTCATGAAATCAGGTGGATTCGCAAAAATGAGAAAATAAATCCTCAAATTATCTTTATAACTCTTTTTTTCTTTATTTTTTAATTTCTTAAAAACTTTTAAGCAAAGTTATCATTAGTGATAATTAATATTACATGTAATTACATAAAAAATGTTGAATGTTAAAAATGGTTGATATTAAAAATGTTGTTGTTATTGGTTCCGGTCAAATGGGTAATGGTATAGGTCAAGTTTCATTGATGGCTGGATATAACGTAACTATGGTCGATATAAAGGACGAATTTGTTGATAACGCTGTCGCAAAAATTGATGAAGGTATGAAAAAGCTTGAAGCTAAAGGTAAATTAGAAGGAGGGGAAACTGCGGCGAGTGTGATGGCAAGATGTAAAAAATCTACTGATATTGCATCTGCCATGAAGGATGCAGATATAATGATTGAAGCGGTGGTTGAAAAGATGGACGTTAAGAAGGAGGTTTTTAAAACTTGTGGAGAAAACGCACCCTCTCACTGTATATTAGCTTCAAACACTTCCACAATGAGCATTACAGAGATTGGAAAAGCTTCCGGAAGGCCAGAGAAATGTATCGGATTACATTTTTTTAATCCTGTACCCCTAATGAGATTGATCGAAGTAATTCATAGTGATGATAGTTCTGCTGAAAGCGTTAAAATTGGGATGGAATTTTCACAAACATTACCTTGTCTCAGAGGGAAAAGATATATTGCTGAAGTCTTAAGGGATAGACCAGGATTTATTTGTAACAGGATCACTGCTCCAGTTGGTATCTATAGTGGATATGTCTATGATAAGTGCGCTGAAGAAGGAAAAACATGGGAGCAACTTGATAATGATTCTGCGGGTGGTGCTATGCCAATGACTGTGTTAATTGATTACGTTGGAATTGATACGGTTTATCACGGTGCTATGTATTACGCTAAAACTCTCTCCCCGGATTTTGCTCCTAGTAAAACAATTACTAATTTCTACGAATCTGGTAACTTAGGTGCAAAAACGGGAAGCGGTTTTCACGATTGGTCTAAAGGGAGACCACAGCAAAATAAGAAAGCTGGAAAAGCACGCATATATAAACTCAAGTATCCTTTGGCAATAATGCTAAACGAAGCGTGCAGAGTCTTGGAGGAAGGAATTACAACGAGTTGGGAAATTATCGATAATGTCCTCATGGCGGGAATGAACATGCCCGGTCCAATGCGTCCAAACATAAATAATTCCGCTAAACAATGCGAAGTTTTAAACGAAGTTGCTGAGTTAACCGGTAAAGAATATCTAAGACCGTGTGAATTATTAAAATCTGAAAAATGGGTTGATATGAAATAAAAAATCCAATTTTTTTTTTATCTCAATTGAAAATTTTTAATTATAATAATAATTCTACAATATATTCTATACTAAAACGAATTAAAAAATTGAAAGGTTGAAAAAATGGAATATGAACATATCAAAGTAGAACTTCCTACAGAGTACGACAAAGATGGTAATGTTGTAAGACAAGGGACTGTTGATGGTAATTACGCAATAATTATACTCAATAGACCTGATCGATTGAACGCATTAACTGAGCAAACAGTTTCAGAAATTACTCATGCCTTAAGAGGATTCGAAATTGATTCATCTGTCCGTGCTGTAGTTATTAGAGGTACAAAGGATTTTACAAAAAAACCTGCCTTCTCTGCTGGTGCAGATTTAGCAGCAGCTTTTAGTAAGGGATTAAACCCAGGCATTCCAATGCACATGAGTCAAGCAATGCGAAATAGACATCGTGATTACGACGAAATAGAACAATTTTCTAAACCTTTACTTGCCGCAGTTGATGGATTTGCCTTAGGTGGAGGATTTGAAATTGTATTATGCTGTGATGCTGTTATTGTATCTGATAGATCTAAACTCGGTTTACCTGAAATTAACCGTGGTATTTTTCCTGCAAACGGGGGCGTTACGAGATTAGCAAGAATCGTCGGACTTAATAGAGCAATGAAAGTGGCGATGTTTGGAGAACCTATTGATGGTCAAACTGCTGTTGATTGGGGAATTGCTTCCTGGATCGCACCAGCTGGTGATGAGTTTGAAAAACTAGTAGAAGAGAAAGCCAAATGGTTAGGTGATGCTGCAACTACTGCTCTATTTGTAATAAAGAAGTGTGTTAAATTTGGAACCCGTAACATACAATTGGGAACAATAATGGAGCAAATGGGTTTTGGAATTAACAGTGCATCTTTTGATTCAAAAGAAGGAATTGTTGCCTTTAATCGTAAAGTAAAATGCCCGAAATGTAAAGGAAAGGGTAAATTTGAGGATGGTACTCCATGTGATAACTGCGGTGGTCGCAGAAAAATTAAGGATACGCCTCATTTTAAAGGAATTTAAAAATCCTCTAATTTGATTTAATTTTTTTTTCTTTTTTTTTTTTAGCTATACTATAAATTTCTAAGAATACTATCAGACTATATAATTATGCTTAATGAAAAAGACTTAGTTGAAGAAATAAACGATAAACATCTTTTCCTAAGGAAAGTGTCTAAAGAAGATTTTGAATTTCTCTATAACAGCTTGAAACAAAATAGGGTAAATGCCTTTTTATCTTTAGGACCTTTATCGTCTTTAGACCATTCAAAACGATTAATTGATAGTTATTTACAAAGTTGGAAAAAACTTCGTCAATTTAATTATATTATAGAGAAAAAAGAAGGAAATGTAAGAATAAAAGTAGGATCAATAAGTCTTTGGAATCTAAATTGGTTACATCGAAGGGCAGAGGTTGGGATTTGGTTAGCAGGTTCTGAAAATTTTAATAAAGGTATTGGCACGAGAGCAGTAGATTTAATTACAAATTTGGGTTTTTTTCACCTAAAATTAAATAGAATTGAAGCACATACTGCCGTCGAGAATATATATGCCATTAAACTTTTTAAGAAATGTGGATTTAAAGAAGAGGGTATATTGAAGGAATATATAAGGCTTCACGGGGAATATCACGATGTTCTTATTTTAGCTCGTTTAAAAAATATTTAACTTCGATTTTTTAAAGTGTGATAATTCAGATTTTGATGTAAACAGATAATACATGTGCCTTATTTTAGAAATAATAGAATTATTATTTTAGTTTTAATTATTTTTCTCATGATGGAAAGTAAAATAATCACGATAGACTCAGGAAAAATTACCGATTATTTACATCATGTAGATTTAAGGGAATTTGGAACGAGAAGAGTATTAACGTGCTTCGTTGCAGAATTTGACAATTGTAACATTATTTTAGATTGTGTGTCTTCCTTAGAAATTAAGCATCTTTTAAGATATGCAAAAAGAAATAAAATAGATCTCTCAAAAGTCAAATATCTCGTAACTACTCATCATCATTTTGACCATACAGGTGGAATGTGGAAGCTTTATGAAGAAATAAAGAAATATAATCCAGAAATAAAAATTATCACAAATCAGGAAACAAAAACATTACTTAATGATTATGAATATCATTTGAGTCGAGCAAAACGAACATTTGGAGATTTTATAGGTGAAATGAGAGTAATTGAAGAAGATGCATTTAAAATTATTGAATCAAGCATGAATTTTAATGCAGATCCAAATAAGCTTGATGTAATTGAGACTTTTCAAACAGAGGGCATTGATCTAAAGCTTTCAATTTTAAAGACACCCGGTCATACGCACGACCATCAATGTCCATTATTCATTAAAGATGGTGAAATTGATTTTATTTTCTTCGGAGAAGCTGTTGGAACGCTATATCACTCTACAAAATTGGTATCAATGCCTACATCAATGCCCGTGTATTTTAACTATGAAGATTACATGAATACACTTCAAAATCTAAAAGAAATCTATCCTTTACGAGCAGGTATGGGACATTTTGGCGTTATAAACGGAAAAGATAATGTTAGAACATTCTTATTGGACAATGAATCATTCATGAAAAAATTTAAGGATAAGATAGTAGAACTATACGCTCAGCGACCCGAAACTAAGTATATTGTTCCGAATGTTTTAGCCATGCTCGCTGAAAGAACAGATTTAATGGGCGATGAACATCCTGTTCTAAGAAATATTATCCTAGGAATCACATACGGGATGATGATGTCTCTAGGATATAGAAAAGAATGAATATAACATAAGAAAAATAGAAAAAACTATTTTTTATTTTGAGAAGCTATTTCACTAGTCAATAATGAGGTTGGTTCAATAGCTGTTTCTTTCTCTTTCAAATTTTTTGAAACTTTATCAATGAAACCCTCATATATTTCATCAATTGCGTCTTTACGACCAATAATTTCAATATTCTCGACACCTTTAACCCGTTTTAAAGTTTTTCGATATCTTCTCAATTTTCTAATTGGTTTAGGAATTTTAAGCTTCTTTTGATATAAGACTGCATAACTACCAACAGCAATTAGACTGAATAATGTTACCAAAAATATGACTAATAACGCCGTGAAATCTTCCGGATTTGTAGCTGGAGGTTTATTAACAGTAACGGTGACTTGATAGCGTTCGAAAGCATAATCATCTCCAGCATAAGCTGTAACAGTTACGGTATAAGTTCCCGGAGGGGCATTATCCAAATAAACATCGTAGACTCCATCGCCATCTGTATCTTCTAGAAATCCCGTTCCATAAATCCAAGAATATTGAACAGTTGCTTCCGTGACTGTCGTGTTGAAATCAATATCACTTAAAACAATCTCCAGTTTTGGTTTAACTCCAACTTCAACTTCAATATTCGGTTCTCCCGATGTGGTTGTTATGTTTGTATTTATTCTTTCTACAGATATTCTTAAAGTCGTTGACATTGTTTGATAATTCTTTTTTTCCGCTATAATTGTTAACAATTTTATTCCTATATCTAATTCTGAAGTATTAATTGAAAAAGAATAATAACCAAGAGTCTGATAAAAGGTCAGATTTTCTGAAAGTCCTTCTCCTAATATTATTATTGTAGCATCTTCAATAAGACTACTAGAATTAAGTTCTAAATACTTAATTGTAACATTTAACTCAGTACCAATAGGTAAATCAATCGCCTTTTCCTGTGTTTTATTAAATTGATTTAGGAATATTACTAAGTTAGTTGGTTCATCAATTACTTCAATAGTAACTATTATAGTATGAGGTTCATAGTTATTTTTGTGGGCATAAATAGTTAAGAAATTAACTCCTCGATTTAACTCCTCAGTATCGATAATAACCGAATAATATCCCGCATGTTCTGTAAAGTTGTAATCTTTAGTTTCTCCAAATATTCTTACTGAGGCTTCGTAGATAAATCCTCCAGTAATATTATCATTGTAAATAAGTGTAAAATTAATTTTTTCTTTAACAGGAATCTTAAATGAAGGTGTAAGTGTGATATCAGAGCCATTATATTGCAATGCTAACGATGTTTCCCTTTCAATCATACTTATCGTAAATAATACAGCTATTGATTCGTACTTATCTTTTTGAGCAAAAATATTAAGGAAATTAACTCCTTGCTCTAAATCTGAAGTATTTATAATGATCGAGTAGAACTCTCGGGAAATATTTTCGTTCAAATAATGTGTTATTAGCCCTCTAGATAAAGAAATGTTTGCTCCAGTCAGATGAGTTTTGTACAAGTTATCCCAATAAAGCAATGTTATATTTAGAGTTTGATTTACTATTAAAGAAATACTCTTATCAATCGTTTTATTCTCGTTATTCAAAAACAAATCATAAGTAGCTGCTTTTTCCCTTACAATAACGGTTATTAACTCAGAGATTTGTGTATAATTGTTCCGATGAGCTGAAATAGAAAGAAACGACACTCCTATATCTAATAGTTCTGAATCCAATGTGTAATTATAATAATTAAAAGTCTGGTTAAATAACTCTGTCATATTTTGCCCTAACAATTGCATAGTAGCAGAGCTTATCGAAGTGTTTAATAAAAAGTCTTTATAATAAACAGAAATATTCAATAATTCACCAGATATGAGAGTTATAGATTTATCGTCTGTTTTATCTTCATTGTTTAATATTATATTTAAATACGTATCCCGTTCGTTTACTGTAATTGAAATAGTCTCCAATGACGCAGAAAAATTATTTCTTTTGGCATGTATAGTCAAAAGATTATAACCAAGACTTAAGCTTGTAGAGTTAATTGTTAAATTATAATAATCGAGTGTCGGATGTTTCATAAAATTATATAGAATGGTGGCTCCTTCTTTTAAACTTACATTTGCTCCATCTAAAAATGTAGTTGGAATATTTTTATCGAAGAATAGTGCTGTAAGATTCAATAACTCTCCATGATCTATTTCAATTGAAGTCGCTAAGTTGTTATTTAAATAGATCGACAATTCAGATTCTCTTTCAATCACATTAATTATGATGTTTGTTAGAGATGCAGTATAATTATCTAATTTAGCATATATCGTCAATTCACTAACGCCCAGACCTAAATCAGCTACATTAATGGTAAGATTGTATTGGTTGCGTGAGGGATGTTTCGAAAAATTGTATAGAATGGTATTTCCTTCTTTCAAACTGACATCAGCTCCATTGAGAAACGTAGTTGGAATGTTTTCATCGTAAAAAAGAGCGGTGATATTAAGCATCTCCCCGTGCGCTATATCAATTGATGTATCTATATTATTATCTAAATATATAGTTAATTCAGATTCTCTTTCAATTACATTAATTATGATGTTTGTTAGTGATGCAGTATAATTCTTTAAATTAGCGTAGACGGTTAATGAATTCACACCAAGACCTAGATCTGCCACATTAATAGTCAGATTATATTGGTCGAATGAAGGATGTTTTGTAAAATTATATAGAGTGGTAGTTCCATCATTTAAACTCACATCTGCTCCATCCAGAAATGTAGATGAGATATTTTTATCATAAAATAGAGCAGTAATGTTTAATAATTCACCGTGAGCGATTTCAATTGAGTTCTCTAAGGAACCATTTAGGTAAATTGAAAGTTCTGACTCTCTTTCAATCACATTTATTATAATATTTAAAAGAGAAGCAGTATAATTATCTTTATTTCCATAGACTGTCAATGCACTTACTCCAAGACCTAAATCAGCTACGTTTATAGTAAGATTATAACGGTCGAATGAAGGATGTTTCGTGAAATTGTATAAAATGGTGTTCCCCTCTTTCAAACTCACATCTGCTCCAACTAAGAAAGTAGTAGGAATCTCCTCATCGTAAAATAGGGCTGTAATATTTAAAATTTCCCCGTGAGTTATTTCGATTGAGTTTTCTAAATTTCCATTCAAATATAATGTTAATTCAGATTCTCTTTCTATCACATTAATTATGATATTTGTAAGAGCAGCAGTATAGTTATCTCTTTTAGCATAAATGGTTAACGCATTTACTCCAAGACTCAACTCTGCTACATTTATAGTAAGGTTATATTGATCAAGAGATGGATGTTTCGTAAAATTATATAGGATGGTGTTTCCTTCTTTTAAACTCACATCTGCTCCATCGAGGAAAGTTGGAGTGAGTTTATCCTTATAAATCGCAGTTAAGTTTAATAACTCTCCATGCGTGATATCAATTGAGACACTTGATGTCTGATTTAAATAAACTTCCATTTCTGTATCTCTTTCAATCACGTGTATCAAAATCTTAGTAAGAGCTGCCGTGTAATTCTCTAATTTAGCGTAAACGGTTAATGCACTCGCTCCATAACCCAAATCTCCTACATTAAATGTAAGGTTATATTGATCAAGTGAAGGATGTTTCGTGAAATTATATAAAATGGTGTTTCCTTCTTTCAAACTCACATCTGCTCCATACAAGAATGCTGGGGCTAGTTTATCTGTGTAGATTGCTGTTAAGTTTAATAAATCTCCATATGTGATATCAATAGAAACACTTAAGGTTTGGTTTATATAAACTTCAATTTCAGTATCTCTTTCAATCACGTGTATCAAAATATTTGTAAGAGCTGCCGAGTGATTGTCTAATGTAGCGTAAACGGTTAAATCACTTGCTCCAAAACCCAAATCCCCAACATTAATTGTCAGATTATATAGATCAAGCGATGAATGTTTCGTGAAATTGTATAGAATCTTGGTCCCTTCTTTTAAACTGACATCTGCTCCATCTAGGAAAGTTGAAGTAAACTTATCATTATAAATAGCTGTCAGGTTTAATAATTCTCCGTAAGTAATATCAATTGAAACTGCAAGTGTATTATTAAGATACATGTCCAATTCCGTATCTCTTTCTTCAACATTAATTATAATGCTCTCTAGAGAAAGTGTATAATTTTCTTTTTCAGCATAGACCGTGAAAGCACTGACTCCAATACCAATATTTGCTGTATTAATTGTTAAGTTGTAAATATTCCGCGTCGGATGCTTTACAAAACTATAGAGGATCGTTGATCCTTCTCTTAAAGTAAGGTTTGCTCCATTTATAAAACCAGTTATTAAATCGTTAAAAACTGCTGTAATGTTTAATATTTCATTATACGGTATATCGATTGAAACTGCAAGTGTATTGTTTAGGTATGTTTCCAATTCTGTTTCTCTTTCTACAACATTTATAATGATGCTTTCAAGAGAAAGAGTATAATTTTCTTTTTTAGCATAAATCGTGAATGCCCTTACACCAATACCAAAGTCTGCCGTATTAACTGTTAAGTTGTAAATACTCAGCGTTGGATGTTTTGCAAAATTATAAAGTATCGTTGATCCTTCTCTTAAAGTAAGATTTGCTCCATTTATAAAACCATTTGTTAAATCGTTATACAGTGCAGTGATATTTAGAAATTTATCGTATGCTATATCGATTGAAACTGCAAGTGTATTGTTTAAATAAGTCTCCAATTCTGTTTCTCGTTCTATAACATTTATAATAATGCTTTCAAGAGATGCAGTGTAATTATCCGCCTTTGCATATATTGTTAAAACCTTGACTCCAATAACAAAATCAGAAGTATTTATCGTAAGGTTGTAAATATCTAAAGTTGGATGCTTGGTAAAATTATACAAGATCGTCGAACTATCTTTTAAGCTGACTATAGATCCATTAACGAAGGTTTCAGAGTCTTTATCTCGATATATTGCAGAAATATTCAATAATTCTCCATATGCAATTTCTATTGAAGTAGAAGGAGTTTGATTTAAATAAGTAATTAAATCAGAATCTCTTTCAAAAACGATTATCATGATGCTTTCCAAAGAATACGAGTAATTATCCATTTTTGCATATACCGTTAAAGCATTTACACCAATATCAAAGATCGCTGTATTAATTGTCAAGTTATATATATCAATATCTGGATGTTCCGAAAAATTGTAGAGAATTGTACTTCCCTCTCTCAGAGACACCGATGCACCACTAAGGAATGTTCCTGAATCTTTATATACGGCCGTTATATTTAATTCTTCGTTCCAGCTTATTTCAATTACTGTTTCAAGAGTTTGATTTAAATATATATCCATTTCCGTCTCCCTTTCAGTTACCGTTATTGTAATTAACTTTGTTGCGATAGAATAATTCTCTTTTTGCGCTGTAATTGATAAATAATTTATTCCAATCTGTAAATGAGAAGAGTTAATCGTAACTCTATATAATTGGTTTCCAATGTCTTCGATAAGAGTTTCAGAATAACCCGTACCTTCAATTTGAACAGTAGCATTGGTAATGTAGTCGTCCGTTTCTGTATCGTTATAAGAAATTGTTAAGTTGAACATGTATTTCCATGGTGCTTCAAATGTTTGAGATTGCGTGTTATTAATGAAAACTCTATCAATATAGGCTCCACGAGTAGAGACTTCGACCTTAAACACAATAGCTTGCGTGGAGTAATTTTCTTTTTGAGCGTTAACCGTTAGATATGTGATTCCTAAGCCTATTAGTTCAGAATTGAT
>Ga0180433_10001762_pt1 | contig 35506 bp, 24 predicted proteins | sample SS_ome_8_FD_132980 | JGI IMG/M metagenome (GOLD analysis project Ga0180433, IMG submission 132980) | Hypersaline lake sediment archaeal communities from the Salton Sea, California, USA - SS_1_D_1 metaG | ecosystem: Environmental > Aquatic > Non-marine Saline and Alkaline > Hypersaline >...
AAGGGTCGGTTCAAAACCAAGGATCGCGAGAATGAGGTGATCGAGTATGGCTGGGAAGGCGATGACGATCTCATCCTGTCCCAGTTCCTGGCAGATGATGAAGACACGGATTTTCTGGGGGGGGATTACACGGTTGGACCGTCTCCTGATCCGGATCAATTACGTGATTTTTTCGAGGATCACCGTGACCTGAACGGTGCATTGGAAGGCGAATTGAATCATGAAGATTCGGATGGTGCAAACTACGAGGCTACTGAAAACACCTATGCCTACTATGCCAAGCTCACGTTGAATTTTGATAGGCTTCAGGTGATCGGTGGATTTCGGCACGAGATATCGGATATCGAATATACGGGATACGATGTTTTGTTTAACGATGAGGGCGACTATGTCAGCACCGCAGAGATAAAGGATGACGCATCATTTACCAACTTCCTCCCGAATATTCATCTTCGATACAAACTGACACCGAAAACCAATGTGCGTGCCGCGTTTACCGGATCCATAGCGCGTCCACATTACTATGACCTCGTTCCATACCGGATCGTACTCAGTGAAGATGAGGAGATGAGCATCGGGAATGCATCTCTGGAACCTACCACTTCGTACAATCTCGACTTGACGGCCGAACATTACTTCCAGGGAGTTGGTGTTGTTTCTGGCGGATTTTTCTACAAGAGCCTGGATAACATCATTTATGACCGTGTATTCGAGCAGGAAGGCGGACCATACGACGGATACGAAGTAGCACAGCCGGTGAATGGCGAGACCGCCACGCTCTACGGATTCGAGATGAACTGGCAGCAGCAACTTACCTTCCTTCCGGGTTTCTGGAGCGGATTCGGCGTTTATGCCAACTACACGTACACCGATTCCGAGGCCGATCTTCCCGGCCGGCAGAATACTCTTCCCGGTCAGGCGGGAGATGTTGCCAATGCGGCCATTAGCTATGAAAAAGGTGGATTCTCCGGACGTATCAGTCTCAATTATCATGGAAGTTATATTGATGAGGTCGGCGAGGATGATGACCACGACGTCTACTATGACGATCATATGCAAGTCGATGCCTCGCTCACTCAGCGTATCATGCGCAATCTCCGCGCATACGCGAATTTCATCAATCTCACCGATGAACCGCTCAGATATTACATCGGTTCCGAAGATCGCCCCATACAACGCGAGTTCTACTCATGGTGGATGGAGGCCGGTCTGAAACTGGAACTGTAGTTCGAGCATACACCCGGCCGCCGTTTTGGCGGCCGGGTGTATCATCACTCAAGTGTCAATGGTCAATGATCATGGTACAGATATTTACGATGATGGAGAGGAGAGGATTATATCCACTCTTGAATCCGAACCCTTGGCCTTTGACATCTGACTCCTGCATTCTGACGGCAAAGTAGCGAATGGGGTGATATATGAATTTCCGTTTTATAATAGCTGTTGTCACAGCCGTACTCCCGTTTTCCGCATCTCTTGCTCAGCAGGTAGACATGAAACCGGGCGCTGTTCCCACGATTCAGGCGGCTATCGCTCCTTCCGTGGTGACGGAGCAGGTAAACTTCGATTCAGACGATCCGGCCATATGGATTCATCCCACCGATCCGTCGGCGAGTCTCATAATCGGTACCGACAAGGACACCAACGGAGCATTATTCGTTTTTGATCTAAATGGTAAGATTATCCATGAAAAAACCGTTATGGGTCTCAGGCGACCCAATAATGTAGACGTAGCCTACGGTTTTTCGTTGTGGGGTACATCCGTGGATATTGCGGTAACCACGGAACGGTACGAGAACAGGTTACGGGTATTCATCGTCCCTGACATGGAGGCGATTGACGGCGGCGGCATCGAGGTGTTCAAGGCCGATTCTGCTCGCGCACCCATGGGTATCGCTTTATATAAACGACCTTCGGATGGAACGCATTTTGCCATCGTTTCACGCAAGAGTGGTTCAACTGAAGGGTATCTCTGGCAGTATAGGCTCAAAGATGACGGGACCGGAAAAATTATCGGCGACAAGGTGCGGGAGTTCGGACGATGGAGCGGTATAAAAGAGATTGAAGCCATCGCCGTGGACGATAGACTGGGCTATGTGTATTACAGTGATGAAAATGCGGGGATCAGGAAGTATCATGCGGATCCCGACCATCCCCATGCCGAAAAAGAGTTGGCATTCTTTGGTACAGAAGGATTCATCGATGACAGGGAAGGCATTTCCATTTACGACGTTTCCGACTCAACGGGGTATATCCTGGTATCGGATCAGCAGGCAAACCGGTTCCATATTTTTCCAAGGGAGGGGAGTCCCGGAAATCCCCATGATCATCCGCTTATCAAGACGGTACTCCTTTCCACCAATGAAAGCGACGGATCAGATGTTACGAGTTTGACCCTGGATCCGAGATTTTCGGGGGGCCTGTTTGTCGCCATGTCGGATAACAGAACATATCACTTTTATCCGTGGATCGTCATAGCGGGTGAGGAGTTGGCTATACGGAGTGAATGACCCGGCTACGGATTTCGCGGAGGTGGATGCGTCTTGTGTGCATCCCGGCGCATGCGAATCCCGCGTATGATTTCATCCCAGGTAACCATGCCGTCTTTCATTTCTTGACAGCCTGTCTTTTGACACTATTCTAACATTAGAATAGTCAGGCAAGGAGGTTCTCATGAGTGCTGCTGAACTCATTCTGCTCGGGTTGCTCAAGGAAAAGTCCCGGTACCCCTATGAAATTGCCGAAGAGATTGAATTACGGGATATCCAGACCTGGGCACATATCGGATTCTCGTCCATTTATTATACACTACGCTCCCTGGAGAAGCGAAAGATGGTGTACTCGAAGCGCAGGGATTCATCGGATGGACCAGACCGGCGTGTCTATGCCATAACGAAGCGTGGTGAGTACTATTTGAAAGAAAAAACAGTTGAACTCCTTGGTGATACAATCCCCGTACCGTCTCGTTTTTACGGGGGATTATCGCTCATTGAGCATCTCGATATCGGTGATCTCCGTGATGCACTTCGTGATCATCGTACAAAGATTCGCTCCCGCCTGGATGAGATTGAAGCGTCAGAAAATCCCGAAGCATCGTTTAAAGATCGAATCATGTCCGATCTTGACCGAGCGCTGGCCCGGGCGGAGTTGGAATGGATCCACGATGTGTTGAGGGACGAGTCTCTGGGAGGGCAGTGATTCCGGGTTAACCCGCGTCTTCAACTGAAAACCAGTACGCGTACAGCCGGGAGGCTCTACACGAGTCACTGAGTTGAACTCGTACCGCGACCGAAACCATACATGAATCGTTCGATGCATGGCAGAGATGAAAGAATGAAAAAACGACTTGTCATACCGGCATTCGAGATTCCCGGGGGGAAGCACTGCGAAACGACGGCGCTCAGAACCGTGCTGATCAATCGTGGTGTAGCTATCTCCGAAGAAACTCCGTTCGGGCTCTCGGGTGGCTTGGGATTCATATATTAGCACATGAAAATAACACCCGCTCCTTTGGCCGGAATCGAGGAATCAGCCTTCAGCAAACTCACCCGCCCGTTGAGTGATTAATCAGGAGAGCGACTCATCACCATCAAGCCCAAGGCCGTTTTTGGGGCTTTGTTAGTCTGTGTTGGATTGATAACGAACATTTTTGTTGTGAGTCATGTACTGAGCCCGGATGGTGAGATATCATCTGTCATCATCAAGCTCAGTATCTGGATATGGAATGGCATCTGTATTGGATGCGGAGTACTCCTCCTGAAGTATCCAAACACCGTATCTCTTCGATTCATGAAACCCGTCCACTTACTATATTTTCTGGTATCGACTGGTATCGGTTTCTGTGTTGCAGAAGGCGCGTTGCGAATTCTCGGGTACGAACCGTGGCATGCTGGCGACATCGGAACAGAGGATATTCGTGTTGATGGTGAGATGCGCTATTCCGTGGTCGATTCGTCTCTTGGTCATACGATCATGCAGGGAAATATTACCGTCACCATGCCCTCCGGTTTGAGGTTTTCAGCGACGCATTGTGATAATCGTTCCCGGATTACTCATCCCACGACACGCGAAATACACGGTCCTGAGATCTGGACACTGGGATGTTCTTTCACCTATGGCTGGGCCGTAGATGATACGGAATCGTATCCGTGGAAACTCCAGGATCTTACTCCCGGGTATGAAATCGTGAATTTCGGTATCAGTGGATACGGGACACTCCAATCGCTCATGCGGTTTCAGAAAAATCTGCGGACCATGAAACCGCCGCACATCGTGATTTTAGGGTATGTACCATGGCAGGAGGAACGAAACAGTCTATCGAGATCCTGGAAAAAGAATCTATCGGCTTATAGAGAACTGAGTTTCATGGAACATCCATTCGGTTCTCTGGACGAGGACGGAGAACTGCGCATTGCCCGGGCACCGATTCACTATGCGGGGTTGCCTCTGATCCAGAAGTCTGCATTTTTGAATCTTCTCGATGATTTCGTGAATACGATCGACCTGCATCGAAACGGGGGATATGAACTTACTTCGGCAATACTGGATACGTTTTCAATGACGGCCCGACGGGCGGGAAGTATCCCCATAATCGCTTTCATGATGGACGATCCCGTCAGTAGGAGGTTATTCAACCATTGTCGTGAATGCGGTATAAGAAGTGCGGATATTTCGGTGGATCTCAGCAATCCGGAAAACTCCCTTCTTCCCCTTGATCCGCATCCCAGCGCCCGCGCTCATCAGGAATATGCCGAAAAAATATATGCGTTTCTTGTTCGAGAGAGCCTGATTCAAATCAATAATGAAACATCTTTGAAATGATGCCCTCATGAGTTAGTTATGAGGAGCGGATCATACGATTATCCGTTTCCGCGCGAATTTTATTTCGGTTCAATCTTCCAATGAATGAGGTAGGTTCCATAACCAATGGCACTGAAATACATGAAGGGTGACTAATGCAGTATCGACGATTTGGTAACACCGGATGGGATGCTTCAATACTGGGATTCGGCATCATGCGGATGCCCACGATAAAGAAGCCGTCCCCGGACGGAAAGAAGGCATTGCAGTATATCGATGAGGAAATGTCCACGGACATGGTGAGATACGCCATTGATAATGGGGTGAACTATATAGATACGGCATATATGTATCACTACGGACAGAGTGAGTCGTTCGTGGGGCGGGTGCTCCGCGACGGGTATCGGGAAAAAGTCAAAGTCGCGACCAAACTTCCGCCATGGTCGGTGAAATCCTCGGATGATTTCGATCGGTTGTTCGATGAACAACGAAGTCGTCTCCAAATTGAAACGATAGATCTCTATCTTCTCCACGCCCTCAAACGGGAGTGGTGGGAAAACTTGCGCGGTCTCGGCATTCTGAAATGGGCCGAAAAGATGATATCCGATGGACACATCGGTCATCTGGGATTCTCCTTTCATGACGATTATCCCGTATTCAAAGATATCATCGATGGATACGACGCCTGGGACTTCTGTCAGATTCAATACAATTTCATGGATCCGGATTTTCAGGCGGGAGAGCGTGGTCTTCGTTACGCCGCTGAGAAAGGACTCGCAGTTGTGGTCATGGAACCACTCCGAGGCGGTCAACTGACACTCAAACCTCCGGATGAGGTGGCAAGATTCTGGTCCACCGCGGATCTGCGACGATCTCAGGCTGATTGGGCGTTCCAGTGGTTATGGGACCAGCCGGAGGTATCGGTGGTATTGAGCGGCATGACAACCATGGATCAGGTGAAAGAGAACATTGAAAGCGCCGGCAAAGCGAGACTCGGGGGTTTCACCGAATTCGAGCATGCTTTGATCCATAAGGTTCGTGTCGCATATAAGGAGCGTTCTCCCATCCCTTGCACGGAGTGCCGGTACTGTATGCCATGCCCGAACGGTGTGGATATCCCCGGCGTATTCCGGCTATATAACTCCGTTTTTATGTATGATGACATAGCAAGACCGCGATTTTCCTATACCTTGATGGATGATGCCAAACGGGCCGATAAATGCATCTCCTGCGGTGAATGCGAGGAACACTGTCCCCAGGGGATTCCTATCTCGGAGTGGATGCCGAAGGTCCATGAGAAGCTGAAGAAATAGCGCAGCGGAGGCTGTGATATTTCTGTGAACAGTCGTCAGTTGTCATGTCAAAACACTTTCGACTAACATCCATTCGCACCTTTCGGCTATGGTCAGGGCTTTTGGTTCGCTCTTGGACTTCGTTGATCAGAAGTCAGTTTTCGGAACGCATCAATAATTCCGACATGGTGATGGTATAATTTCCATTACCGGAACCGAGAAAAGAAAACCGGTGGTGATTACTATGAGAAGAATCCCTTTTCAAATGGAGAGTAGACGATGAACGTTGTTGCTTTTAACGGGAGTGCACGAAAAGACGGGAACACCGCGATCATGATCCGCGAGGTATTCGGGGTTTTAAACCGCGAGGGAATTGAGACGGAGATGATCCAGCTTGCGGGAGAGACGATAAGGGGGTGTACCGCCTGTTTTCAGTGCTACGAACGGAAAAACAAACGGTGCGCGGTCTCTGGAGATATCGTGAATCATTGTATAGAAAATATGCTCTCCGCTGACGGGATTATCTTCGCGTCTCCAACGTACTTCGCGGATATTTCTTCTGAAATGAAAGCGCTCATCGATCGTGCGGGTATGACATCGCGCGCGAACGGAGATATGCTGAAACGGAAGGCGGGCGCCGCGGTGATTTCGGTACGTCGTGGTGGTGCTGTTCATGCCTTTGATTCCATTAACCATTTCTTTTTCATCGGTCAGATGATCGTTCCCGGCTCCATTTACTGGAATCTGGGAATAGGCGGCGGGAAAGGTGAGGTGGAAAAGGATGAGGAAGGCATACGTACCATGCATGTCCTTGGTGAGAACATGGCATGGCTTTTACATCGTATCGTGGAATAGCGTACCGTTTATTGATCTCTACCGATCATGATGAATGCCATGTGGTCTTTGTATCGTCCATAGAATCACGGCGCGATTTCCGTATCCCCGTTCCGTCTTATGTGATCTCTTCGAGCGAAGCACCATAACGCTTTGTACATATGCCAATATTTTGCTTGGCATGCTCAGGTAGAGATGATACGTTCCGTGCCTTGATCTGATGGACGATTCTTTCCCGTAGGAATATACAGAGCCTTAATCATGAGTGAGTTTTCTACCATAAAAGAACCGGTGCTTATTCTCGGCGGCGGGATCGCCGGTTTGGCCACAGCACATTATTTGAAGGACGCGGGTATCGAAGCGACGGTATTCGAGGCAGCGGATGTGCCCGGGGGCGTTACCAGAAGCTTCACATGGCACGGTTTTACGTGTGACGTTGCCTGTCACCGGTTTTTTACCACCCATCCGGGAATTCTTGAAGAAGTTCAGCGGGTCACACCCATGTTCAAAACGATCCGCAGATCCCAGATCATGCTCCGTGGTCGAGTACTCAAGGATCCCATCAGCCCCCCTGAACTCGTGTTACGTATGCCTCCCCTCCTTTCCGCGCAACTCGTATCGGGATACTTCTTTCACAGACGCGTGGAAGATACCAACTTCGATAATTATGTGCATAACCGGTACGGTCCCGGATTGAATGACCTTTTCTTCAAGCCGTATACGGAAAAGATGTTCGGAATACCCGCCCGTGAAGTCTCTATCGAATGGGGGGAACAGAAGGTTCGGGTGAGTGGACTCGTCGACGTCATAAAACAGAATACAAAGATTTATTTCAGGAATTTTCACTATCCCAACTCCGGTGGATTCGGTGCCATTGCCGAGGGATTGCACGACAGAATAGGTGACAAACTCGTGCTGGAGTCCAGGGTGGTTGGTCTGGAACGTAACGACGAACGGATCACCGCCGTCAATGTGGAGTCCGGGGGGAAAATGAAGAGCATTCCCGCGGGGACGGTCATCTCAACGATTCCAATCACCGATCTCGGCGAACTGCTCGATGTGGAAGTCGACCTTCAATTCCGGCCTATTCAGGTCGCCTATCTCCTCATAGGAAAACCACAGGTTACGGAGAATCACTGGGTGTACTTCGGCGATGGGGATATCCACATCAATCGGCTTGGTGAGTTCAAGAATTTCGTATCCAACGGCGTTCCATCGGACAAAACGGTATTGGCGGCTGAGATAACCATGGAAACGGGTGATGCCATACGAGAGGCTATTGCCGGTTGTGAGCGATATGGCCTCATACGACCGGACGATGTTCTCGATGCAATGGTAGTACGCGAGCGATTCGCGTATCCGATTTATTCGTGTAACTACCTTGATCGTCTGCATGAGGCGCAGTCGCGCTTCAGCCATTATTCAAATCTCCATCTTGTGGGACGGAGTGCACTTTTTCATCACGCGGAGATCGATGACAACTTCCTGGGATCACGGGAACTCGTCCGGCGACTTCTCGGACGGGAATCATAAACTCACTGATCGAGCCCGCTACATTGTAACGGTCATCGTTCTGTTCGGGGCTCTCCTCAGACTTGGTCTCTATATCACGAATCGGGCCGATAACGCATACGACGATCATTGGACACCCGTGTCTACCGTTCTGGAAGGCGGACCGATCATTCCGCGGGTCGATGCATGCTGGGAGTGCGGTCAACCTCCGCTTTTCACGATACTCGCAACCGGTCTCTATAAGGCAACCCATGATATCGTCGATCCAGGCGGTCCGTTGTATTCCATGGATATGCTTAAAGTTCTGCAAGGATTGACGTGTTTATTCGGTCTAGTAGCGGTCTTTGCATTCCTGCCCGGCATTCGGCGTGCACATTTTCATACGGCCGGTATCGTCGCCGCAGTATTCTTCGTGGCTCTGATGCCACGACATATATATCTCTCCGCCATGATGGCCAACGATACACTGGCTGTTTTTGTCGCCATGGCCGCAACGAGTCTTCTCATGGCATACTCGCCAAAGAACAGACCCGGTATCGGGCAGACGATCATTCTGGGGTGCGTGGCGGGTCTATGCGCCTTTACCAAGGGAACATCGCTCATCGTGATACCCGCGGTGGGAGTATGGCTTGTCTGGTGGGGAATCAAGACGCGCGATGCGGGTTTTCTCATACGACACGGGTGTACCTTTGCGATATGTACGACGCTATTCGGCGGGTGGATTTTCATTCAACGCTGGCTGGAGTACGGGAATCCCCTGATAAAAAACATGGAGATCTTCGGTCTGGAGCAGGAGCCCGGGTATATCGGCCTGGTCAGTTTTCTCCCGAAGCCCATCACCCTCATGCGGATCCCGTTTCTCGATATCGCCACCGGCATCTCCATACCCACGCAGGTGTACGCGCGTATCTGGTTCGATTATGAACTGTATCTCGCGGGTCTCGCCGAGCGAAGCCAGTCATTGTTCTGGGCACGGTTCATGTACGTCGCGGGCTTTGTTCCCACGGTTATAATTATCGTCGGTATGTATACGTTTATCCGGGATGTGAGGCGGGATCCACGCTGGGGGGCGATGTTTGTACTCATTGCGTCCGGATGCTTCATAGTAATCTCGCATTCCATCCAGTATCCCGTATACAGTTCCATGAAAGCAACATATCTCCTCCCCAGCCTCGGGGCGATGGGTATCGCATTCGGTCGCGGGTATGATCTTGTACAGACTCGTTCCCCCATGTGGCTCCGTAAATCCGTGTTTATCGCTTGTGTGGTCTGTATCGTCGGTATTGTTTCTCATCTTGTTTGGCTTATGGCCGCGGGTCCGGGACATCATGGTCTTTAATGTTTTGAATTACGGACCATCAGACCCTGCGCCGGAAACTCGCGGGGATTCTATGAGATCATGAAAAACGACGCAGATATACGGTTCGCAACCGGGGAATACCCATGAAAATCGGAACCGCGTTTCGTATGGGATTTTCTGCATTGAATGCGAATGTATTCGGAAGGTCCAAACCCGTGAATGTCATGCTCGGGGTGACGAATCGATGTAATCAACGGTGCAGGTACTGCCAGATACCGGATCGCCACCAGCCCGAGATGTCTACGGAGCAGATACTGGGACTCCTCGACGAGATGAAAGCCGCGGGAACCGAACGGCTCGGATTGTGGGGTGGTGAACCGCTGCTTCACCCCGATATAGAACGAATCGTTACACGTTCCAAAGAACTCGGATTCTGGATAAGCATGGATACCAACGGCGTTCTGGTTCCAAAAAAGCTCGATGTTATTCGTAAACTCGATCATCTCATGGTATCAATAGACGGTCCGGAAGAGGTCAATGATCTTAACCGACAACCCGGAGCGTTCAAACATGCCATGACGGCTCTCCAAGCCGCTCACGGTTTGACAAGCCTGTGGACACTGAGTGTCCTCACCAGACACAACCTGAATTCAATAGACTATCTTTTCGATCTTGCCAGGCGTTTCGATGGTATGGCGGCATTCCAGTTTCTTCACCATAATCAGGCGATGGCGGGGAATACGGATGATATGCGGGCTTCAGATGAAGAGTATCGGAATGCGGTCAGGTATCTGATACACGCCAAGCGTCGTGGCGAACCGGTGGCGAGTTCGTTTCGATATCTTCGGTATCTCCTGAACTGGCCGGATTACAGCATGGTCAAGCAGAACAGATCACGCGGCCAGATGAATTGCTGGGCCGGGCGGCTCTACTGCAATGTTGACGCTGACGGTAGTGTTCTGCCGTGTTCGCTGCTCATCGATGAACGACCGGCATTGAATGCGGTGGAAACGGGATTCAGGACCGCATTCGATTTTGCCGGGAAGCATGTGGACTGCAAATCATGCGATGCCGCGTGTTTCACGGAGTATAACTTTTTATATGATCTCGATCCCGGGGTTATCTGGGACTGGCTCAATGCCATGAGACGAACAAAGGATCCTCATGAGTAAAACAGAACGAGTTGCGGCACCATCCTCGATCATCGTCGGTGGTGGTATCGCGGGATTAACCCTCGCGGATCGTCTCACGGCAGCTGGAGTTCAAACCAGGCTTATCGAACGGGAAGAACATGTCGGTGGTCTCGCACGCTCCATGAGATACGGAGATTTTTCGTTCGACATCGGTCCACACCGGTTTCACACATATTCAAAAACAGTGGAACAGTATCTCCACGACGTTCTCGGTCAGGCGTACCGAACCATAGGACGATCATCGGGTGTGTATTTTTTCGGCAGGCTTCATCACTGGCCGCTGCAGATATCATCAATATTCCGTCTTCCTCCGACGGTGCTCCTTCGTTGCGCCTTCGATCTTTTTGCAAAACCGGAGTTCGACGGAGAGAGCTTCAGTTCGTATATCCTGAGCCGATACGGAAAAACATTATACAAGGCGTTTTTCAGAGATTATACAATGAAATTCTGTCATGTGGAGCCTGAGATGATCCACGAATCGTGGGCTCGAGCCAGCATACATCGAGCAATTATAGATAAACGCTATGAACAGAGCTCGCTCCTCGATGTTGCACGGGTGACACTGCTCCCGAAGAAAGCTAAAACACGTTTTCTCTACCCCTATGGCGGTATGGATTCGTTCCACAATGCACTCGTGCGGCGGATTACCGACAGGGGTGGAGAGATACTGACCGGAACAACCTGTCGACTATCAGGTATGCCGGGTGAGACTCCGTCTGTGTTGTTCAATGGGAAAAAACTTACAGCGGATCGCGTGTTCTGGTCGGGATCCATCACTCAGGCGTACGAGGATCTTTTCACCAATGCACGACCTCTGAATCTGAAGTATCTCAGTCTCGCAATATTCAATATAGAGGCACAAAACGTGAATGACGGGATGAATCAGTGGACGTATTTCTCATCACCGGATTTCATACTCAGCCGTATCTCCTTCCCTCACAACTTCGATCCGTCTCTCGTACCACCCGGGTATCAGGGTATTACAGCTGAAGTAACCGTGCCTGAGAACCAGCACTCGATCCCGTGGGAGGATTGGGAAAGCAGGGTTCTGGAGGAGTTGGAAACGGCCGGTGTGGTTAATCGGGGGGATATCCGTGCTGTCCATCGGAAATTTATTCCAGATGCATATCCTATATACGAGCTCCATTATCTAAAAGTGTTACGTTCTGTGATGAGAGAGTTCGAGGACTTCCCGGGATTTGTCTTGTTCGGACGTACAGGTCGGTTCTGGTATAACAATATGGATGATTCAATTGAAGCAAGCCTCGTACTGGCGGACGAGGAGATCGCAAAGTGGAGAGAGAGGAGCCTCCTGCCCGCCGAGGAATAAACCCGGGGGTTTGCCCGCGGGGCTCGATATCCCCGCACAGAACAGGCCTTTCAGTTCGCCACAGTGTGTCTCGCTTTGTCTGTTTCAGTGATGCCGAGTGTTCACGAGGGTTCAGACAAATTCTATTACTCGAAGATACCAGGTGCGTAGACCACTGTTGACCACGGCCGTATAAATATCAATTTAGTCGTGCGAACCCGCAGTTCGCGTAGGTGCCGGGCAATAGTCTGAATGCCACGGTATCGTCACTCTCCTCGAAGCCAAAATGGAAAATAGGGGTTGCACAGATACGACGGCACAGGCATGAAGCTTAAGAGAATTGCAGGGTATATAGAACGACACCGCCATACCGTTTGTTTGTATCAGACGGACACCCGAGCAGGTTCGGACCGTATGGGAACCTGACGTTGCATGTAGAAATCCTCCTGCATAAAAGGCGGATAAACACGGTATCAGGAGTGTTCTTTGGGGAACTGGAGGAGTCACGGTGAGTGAATTAGTGCTTCCCAAACATCAGGCATCGACCCTTACTCTGCTTCTTGAACGAGAAGCAGAACTCGAAGTCGGGGCGATAGCGGAGATCCTGAATGAACCATATCCGCAGATTTCCGGGGCAGTTCAAAGTCTGGCTGAACAGAAGTATGTTCTGCTTCGGGAAGAAACGATAATCGAAATAATTCCGGGACCAAAGGGCAAGCAACTCGATGGTGGAGTTCTGCCGGAGCGACGTGTCATGAAAGCGCTCGCGGAAAACGGTGGTCGCATAGAGCTACGGGATCTCGCACGCTTGACGGATCTTCCTCAGAAAGAAGCCGGCCGAGCCATCAAACCGCTTGAAACCATGGGGTATGCTCGCAGGGACGGTGGATCGTTTATAGCTACGGATGCAATCGATCTCGAACATCTGCCGCCGCTGGAGAATCACGAAAAACTTCTTCAATACCTGTCACGGCACGGAACCATGACCCATGAAGAAGCGGCGGAAGAAGGAATTGATCTCGCCAAGGCCATGGAAGGGATTGGAAACAGGGGAGGGTTGATAGCACAACGGGAACGAAGGCGGTGGTGGGTGTCGTTGACTGAGCAGGGAAGACAGATCGATCCGGCTTCCTTACGTTCTCGACGAACCATCAATATCGTCGATCATGAGTTACTCAAAGACGGTGCGTGGCGATCTGTTGAGTTTCGTCCATATGATATCGCGCTCTCCAGTAAACGATTGATTCCCGGCAAAATACATCCCTTTCGTCGTGTATTGGAAAACACACGCCGTGCCTTTTTCGATATGGGATTCACCGAGGTTTCATCCCCGCATGTTGAAAGCGCATTCTGGACATTTGACGCCCTTTTTCAACCCCAGGACCATCCCGCCCGGGAGATGCAGGATACGTTTTATGTAGGACGTCCTGATACCGCACGGCTACCGGAGGCGGATTTCGTTGAATACGTGAAACAAACACATGAAAACGGATGGGAGACCGGATCTGATGGATGGGGAACGGAATGGAGCGTGGAGAAATCATCCGAAGTAGTGCTCAGAACACATACCACGGCTGCTTCAATCCGGGCACTGGCTGAGAATCCGAATCCGCCGCGAAAGATTTTTATCGTCGGTACAGTATTTCGACGGGAAACAATAGATTATAAACATCTTCCCTTATTTCATCAGGTTGACGGGATAATCATCGATGAGCAGGGATCGTTTTCATCACTTCTTGGTACATTGGCCGAATTTTACCGGAAAATGGGATTTGAAAAGTTCGAGTTCAGACCCGGCTTTTTCCCATATACTGAGCCCAGCGTCGAAGTCTTCGTATGGCACGAGGAAAGGAAAGATTGGATTGAGATGGGAGGCGCGGGTGTTTTTCGTGATGAAGTTACCCGTCCATTCGGGTGTACCGTACCGGTCCTGGCATGGGGCCTTGGTCTGGAACGACTTGCCATGTTTAAATACGGACTTTCTTCCATACGAGAGTTGTACCACTCCGATATCGACTGGTTGCGGGAGGTGCCGCTATGCCGGTAGTGGGTATTTCGATCTATCGATTGCAGCGACTCATAGGCGAGGAGATCTCACGAGAGCAGCTTGTTGATGCATTGGAACATCTGGGATGTGATATCGAGGGTTTCGGAGAGCTGCGCCGGTTTCGCTGTCAACGATGTGGATTCGTCATGGAAAAAACGCCAACAGAAGCGGATCCGGGATACTGTGAGAGTTGTCGCGCTGATTATGCTACGAAGCCGGAGTTGCTGGACCGCCTCGAATCCATCGATGTAATCAGGCTGGATCTTCTGGCGGTCAGGCCCGATATGTTTGATGTGGGGGGGCTTTCTCGGGCGGTGCGGGCATATCTTGGATTCACACCCGGTATGGCGTCGTATCAAGTAGAGGAATCCCGCTTTACGGTTAATGTGGATGAGAGTGTGGATACATCAGCGTGCTACAGACCGGCCATAGCATGCGCGGTCATGCGTAACCTGGTGTTTGATGACGACCTTCTCAAAGAAGTCATGCGATTACAGGAAAATCTGCACTGGGCAATGGGGCGCGACCGCAAACGGGCATCCATTGGAGTGTATGATCTGACGGCATTGACCGATACCGTATTTTACCGATCCGTAGGTCCTGACGAGCTGCGGTTTACTCCTCTCGGGTGGGATGACTCAAGTACGCCCGGGGAGATACTGGAAAACCATCCGAAGGGAACCGCATTCGCTCATCTTCTGGAATCATACTCACGGTACCCTCTACTGATAGATGAAGACGGTCAGGTGCTATCCATGCCTCCGATTATCAACAGCGAGGAGACGAAGGTTTCCCTCGAAACCCGTGACATATTTGTTGATGTGACGGGGATGGATGAGTCACTGGCCCTGAAAACGCTCAATGTATTGACCACAAGTATCCTCGAGGCATTCCACGGTTCTCGTCTCGAGCGGGTTCTCATCAGATTCCCTGACGGGAAGGAACGATTCACTCCGGATCTGACACCTCAGGAGAAGCTTCTGGATCTCCCGGCTCTTCGGCGAATCATTGGATTCGATATACCCAACGGATCGATTCCGGAGTTGTTGAGGCGTATGGGGCATGCCGTGGAAGTCACCGGTGATGATATACTGCTGGTACGGATTCCCGCCTACCGGCCTGATTTTCTACATGAACGGGATCTCATGGAGGAAGTTGCCATCGCGTACGGGTATGATCGCATCCCGCGGAATCTGGTACCCTCCATGACCGTGGCATCTGCCCATCCGAATCAGTCGCGTATAACCGAAGTCGTCTCTATTCTCACTGGTCTTGGCTATCTGGAAGTAATGTCATTGATGCTCAGTAATGAGGATACTCAATATTACAGATTCGGACTTGAGGTTCCGGAAACCACCGTGCTTCTGAAAAATCCCATCAGTTCTGAACAAACGCTTATCCGTTCCTGGCTGTTACCAGGCCTATGCGAATTTCTCTCACGAAATACTTCGCGAGAGCTTCCTCAGCAGGTATTCGAGGTCGGGTCTGTTTCCCTGGTGGATTCGAAAGCGGAAACCGGAGCGAGAGATGAGATACATGCTGGCGTGGCCGCTATCGGAACCGGAATCGGGTTCGCGGATATCCGCTCAAACATGAACGCACTGTCAATGGAACTCGGTATTCCTTTTACGGTTCGTGAGTTCACGACGCCGTACTATCTCGATGGACGAGCAGCGGCGATTTTGGATCGGAAAGAACACGTGATAGGTCATTTCGGTGAGATTCATCCGGAAATCCTGGAGCGGTTCAAGCTCTCGTATCCCCTGGTCTGCGGAGAGATAGTTCTATAAAGCAATCTACGGGTAGATCCACCACCCTTTTTCAGGTTTGGATCTGTCAGGGAAGAGATCCTCATAGTCCATTCCGAGAATAATCGTCAGATCGCGGTCATCGTTACCGTCGGGTTTCGTGAGAAACGTACCGCAGCCCATCATGTGACCGATATATTTCAGGATATCTTCACCACCTCCCCGATCTATGAGAACGGTTTTTTCGTGACTCATCTCGGGAGCGTTGCCCAGGAATACGACGTCGACGCCTCGCCTGCGGAGTTCCCGGGTCGCTGCGCGTGCAAGTCCGATTTTACCGCACCCGTTGAGAACTTCCGCACGAACGGTTGAAGACGGAGGCGTTGGAATCGGAAGATCTATCTTTCTGCTTTTCATAATAATCGAAATAGCGAAGAAGCCCAGGAGAACGGCGAGTAGAATTACGACGATCAGGGATGATTGATTGTCACGATTCTTTTTTTGCGAGCGTTTTCGCCGGGAGGCGGTCCGTTTAGGCTTACGGGCCATACATCAATAACCGATTGTTTAGAAATGAGATTTCAGTCTATCCACTGTCTGACTCAATGACTCTGGTATCACCCTGACTTCCCCGACGACCGGCATAAAATTGGTATCGCCCACCCAACGAGGCACGAGGTGGACGTGAATATGGCCTGGAATACCCGCACCCGAACAGATCCCTTCATTTATACCGATATTCAAACCCTGCGGATGATACTCCTCGTGCAGAATATGCTCGCATTGCCGAACGGTATCCATCACGGCATGGGCTTCAACCGCGGATAGTTCGCCGAGGCTGGCTGCATGACGAATTGGTGAAACCATGAGATGTCCTGTTGTATATGGGTATCTGTTCAGGAGAACCATGGTGAATTCGTCTTTATAAAGTAAAAGTTCGTCATTTGAGCGTGCAGCGCGGCAGAATATGCATTCCTCGATTTTATCGACTCTCATGATATATTCCATTCTCCAAGGCGCCCAGATACGTTCGTTACTCATTTCACTGACGTTCTCCGGATTCCAGATCCAATGCCCGTGCGGTTTCCTCGAGATCCTGCGGTGTATTGATTCCCAGCGGGGCACGCGGCATGCCCATGGAAAACGCCTGAACCACCGCCTGACGGCGAACCAGGGATTCGATTACATCGGTGAGGTAAAACTCTCCCTGAGCATTATCGGTCTTCAATTCACCGAGCGTCTCGAAGAGAGCGGCGGGAGTGAAGCAATACGCTCCCGTATTCACTTCACGAATAGCGGTTTCCGATTCAGAAGCATCCGCCTGTTCCACGATTCGAATGACATTCCCCGTTTGGTTTCTGACGATACGGCCGTAACCAGTCGCATCTTCCAGTTCCGCCGTGAGAATGGTGGCTTCGGCATTCGTTGTGCGGTGGAGGCGGACAAGGGATAATAGGAGCGATCCGGTGATAAGCGGAGCGTCGCCACAGAGGATGAGTATATCACCATGGAAAGATTCGACATGAGGCTGCGCCCATCTCACGGCATCACCGGTACCGCGGGGTTCGGGCTGTACAGCCACCACTGTCTTCAATTCGGAAGCAAGACGACGTATCTCCGATGTCCTCGGACTGGCAATGACAACGATCGGATCAGCATGTAGGAAGTATGCGGCTTCGATGACATATGATAATAACGGTTTTCCCCGGAGTTCATGAAGCACCTTGGGGATCGATGATTTCATGCGCTTGCCCTCTCCGGCCGCAAGAATCACCGCCGCCAGTTTCCCGTTAGAGTTCAATCCGAATTTCTCCTTCCTTTTCGGTAATCCAGGCATTATCGATGAGACGCGTTGCACCCAGTCTGCCCGCAACGGCGATCATGCATCGTCCCGTTACAATCTCGACGGGTTTCAGCGTATCTCTATCAACGATTTCGCAGTATTCGACTGAAAAGTCCGGATACGTTTCGAATACGGTATTCATTGTATCATTCAATACTCGTGCATTCCGTTCCCCGGTCCTGACCAGTGATATACATCTTGAGAGTGCGGAATACAGAGCCAATGCGGATACGCGCTGCGAATCGTCGAGATATGTATTCCGGCTGCTGAAAGCGAGACCATCGGGCTCACGTATGGTGGGGTGAACGACTATTTCAACGGGAAGATCAATATCAATCACCATACGCCGTATGAGCAGGGCCTGCTGGCCATCTTTTCTTCCGAAGACGGCGTGCGTAGGCCGAACGATATTGAAGAGTTTCAATACAACGGTTCCGACACCCTGGAAGTGGTTTGATCTCGATGCGCCGCATAGCCGACGTCCCATGGTCGGCCAGTACAGATAGGTCGCGTGATCAGCTTCGTACATGTGAGAAGTATCGGGCATGAAAAGCGTTACAACTCCATCCATTTCAGCGATATGCTTGTCTCGATCCACATCACGGGGATACGTATTCAGATCTTCGCCGGGTCCGAACTGCGTGGGATTGACAAAAAGTGATAGAACCACGGTATCCGATATCTCACGCGCACGACGGATCAGAGCACGGTGTCCCTCATGAAGAAATCCCATGGTGGGAACCAGGGCCACGGGTCCGGCGATCTGTTGTCGCCATGCAATGAGTTCGCTTTTCGTGCGATATATATTCATGCAGTTTAATTCTCGGAATACGTCTCTTCAGTTGATGGGAACCGGCGGGAACGAACATCATCGGCATACGCCGTTACAGCGCGACTGATATCCCCGGCAACTGATGCATACCGCCGTACGAACTTCGGCGCTTCACCGGTGGTAAGACCGACTAGATCATGAAGTACCAGGATTTGACCGTCACATCCGGGTCCCGCGCCGATACCGATTGTTGGTATGGAGAGCAGTTCGGAAATTTCGCGGGCCGGTTCCGGTGTCATTGCTTCAAGAACGAGTGAAAAACAGCCTGCCTCTTCCAAAATCTTCGCCTGTTCGATAATATCCTCACGTTCATGCTGCCGGCGACCGGATATTCTGTACGTACCGGAAAGACGATACGACTGCGGCGTCAGCCCGATATGCCCCATGACAGGTATCCCTGCATCTACCATGGTTCGAATGAGTTCGGGCCTGAAACCCTCTAATTTCACCGCGAAACAGCCGCCATCCTGTAATAACCGCCCGGCGTTTTCCAGTGCCTGGGATGTGGAACAATGGTAGCTGAGAAAAGGAAGATCGGCGACAACCAACGCATGTCGTACTCCACGCGCTACCAGGGATGTATGATAAATCATAGACTCCATTTTTACGCCAACGGTATCGGAAAGTCCCATTACAACCATACCCACGGAATCCCCCACGAGGATGACATCGACGCCGGCAGAATCGAGTAACGTTGCCGTGATATAATCGTACGCCGTGAGTGCCACGATGGGCGTCCCGGCCTTCTTGAGTCGGCGAAGAGACGAAGGGGTGATACGATTGGTGGTCATAACTCCTCCATAGAGGATTGTCCCGGTATCCATACTCGAGTTCCTCTTTCGGTCTTCCACATGAACTCTACCAGGTGTTCCAGACTATCATCATCGTGTCTGAAATCAACATCGTTGGTATCAACTATGATTACGGGAGAAGCCGTATAGTTGAAGAAGAACCGATTATATGCCTCGTTCAGTGCCTCGATATAATCTTTATTGATTCTTTTTTCAAAAGCGCGCCCGCGCTGTTTGATCCGCTGCATCAGAACATCGGTTCTCGCTTGAAGGTACAGAACCATATCCGGTTGTTCCGCTGTCTTTTCCAGAAGGGTCGCAAGACGCTCGTAGAGGATTAATTCCTGATCGTCGAGGTTCAGATTTGCGAATATCCTGTCTTTTGCGAACATGTAGTCACTTATAATGAGTTCATGAAACATATCAGCCTGACCGATGGATTTCTGTTGTTTGTATCTACTCAGGAGAAAGAAAATCTGAGCTTGAAAGGCAAAACGTTCGCTATCCTTGTAGAAGCTGGCGAGAAACGGGTTCTCCTCTACCTGTTCGAGAACTGCACGGGCACCGAGTTTTTCACAAAGTCGATGGACCATGGAAGTTTTCCCGACACCGATTACTCCTTCCACTGCTATGTAATGGATTCCGAGATTATCAGGCCGTTCTAACTGATGCCCGGTTGATTCATGTCCCATGCACCCCTCCGCTTTGTTGGGGGATCAAACACCCGGCGCCATCCGGTGGACTCGATATGTGTGAGATACGGGTGAATTCCTTTTTCTATCTCAGGTAAAGTTTTTTCCCGTAAAAAAGCGTAAAGTGGTAGCAAAACGAATGAACGAAATCGATACCGGGGATGGGGAATGGTCAGCGACGAATTACACAGACGAACTCCCTCCATAATAAGGATATCGAGATCCATTATTCGATTCCCCCACCGGTTACGTCTTTCTCTTCCCATGGTTGATTCGATACCCTGGAGAACCCGGAGGAGATCGTACGGTCCGGATCGCCAGCGAAAACGGCAGATGCAGTTAAAATAGGGATTTCGGGTTCCGGCACCCACCGGTCGGGTTTCGAAAACCGGTGAGAATTCGAGTCCATGGACCAGGGTATCGAGATGCCCCGCCATGACAAGGATATTTTCTCGTCGATCACCGATGTTTGTTCCGACTCCAACGATGGTTTCTCTCTCACGACTGCTCGACATTATTTCGAGACCGATTGACGCAGACTTCAACATAATCCAGTGTTCCCCGAATAGGGACTCGGGGTTTTCTCACGACGACCCGAATCTCGTCAATTGGATATCGTTTGAGTACCGAATACGCGATGGATTGTGCAAGGGATTCGAGCAGGTTGAACACTCTCGATGTAGTGATCTCTTCCACAGTGCTGTAGACGGAGCTGTAGTCGATTGCCGAAGCCAGCTTGTCCCGGCTGGCGGCATGCTCGAGATCAGCGATCATGGTAAGATCAATCTCGAATCGCTGGCCGAGTTCACGTTCGGCTCTGGAAGCGCCGTGTGAAGCGTAAAAAACCATGTTCTTGAGCGTTATACGATCTTCCGGCATATCATCTCCTGAGTCTTCAAGCGTGCGTGCTCATCGCCACCGCTAGTGGTACTATAGATCCATGATATTGAGTGTCAAGACCGGTAATATACGTTCTTCGCATCACCGGCTAGTTCACATGCCCGGACGAACTCGTAGACGCCCTGAGATCAAATCCGGTGGGGTATTGAAAAACACGCAGATCGAATAAAGGAACCGCGGCAAGAATATGGTCGAAGATATCCGCCTGAATACCTTCATAATGTGCCCAAACCTGATCCGCGCTGAACACGTAGACTTCAATGGGGAGCCCATGTTCGGTGGGAGCGAGATGCCTCACCAGAAACGTCATATCCTGCCGGATCTTGGGGTGATTCTTTAAGTATTCTATGATATATGCCCGAAGGGTTCCCACATTCGTGATATGTTCACCGCTGAGTATATCTGTTGGTTCGATATTGAGAGAGGCGTTGTGTTCAGCGGTCTCCTGGCGTGCATGTTTTATATATTCGGTTATGATATCGTACTTTTCAAAACGATCGAGCATTTCATTCGTACAGAATCGTATACTCGTTACATCGATATTGAATGAACGCTTGATCCGACGTCCACCTGACTCCTCCATGCCACGCCAATTGGTGAAGGAATCACTCACCAGCGAATAGGTGGGAATAGTGACTATGGTTTTGTCGAAGTTTTGAACCTTCACCGTGCTCAGAGATACGTCGATGACCGTCCCGTCGGCCCCGAATTTCGACATGGTGATCCAATCTCCCACGTGGATCATGTTATTCGCCGCCAATTGAATGCTGGCCACCAGGCCCAGAATAGTATCCTTGAATATCAGGAGGAGTATAGCGGTCATGGCGCCGATTCCGCTGAGAACACCCCACGGCGATCTTCCGAGAATCGACGATATGACAACCACGGCACCGATAACGTAGATGAATGTTTTTGCTATCTGAACATACCCTTTGATAGGACGTTCTTTGGAGACGTCGTATGTTCTGTAAATATCGAGTAAAGCGCTCAGGGCTGAATCAAGTACGCTTATTCCTACAAGGAGCATGTAACAGATGGAAAGACGCTGTATCCAATCGGTTATCTCCGGAAAAGCTCCCGCGGCATAGTATATCACCAGAGCGGGCGCGAGATGTGAAAGACGAAGGAATACACCTCGTTTCAAGAGAATGTCATCCCATTGTGTCCTGCTCTTTTTCACCACGTATCCCAATGCGGAGAGGATGCGTTTTTTCGCGATATAGTTTGCAAATATGGCCAGAATGACTACGAGGATAGCGATAATGAATTCGGTCAGATAGAGTGAAACCTGATCTCCCATGCCGATACTCTGGAGATTCTGTTGAAAAAAATCTTTCATGATGACTCCCGACCGGGTTCGAGTTCACATGGATGGAATCTTTGGACTGTAAGAATGCAATATCGAGCGACGAAGATAGAATCATGAAGCCTGCCAGACAAATGAGTAACGTTCATACGAGGCTTTGCAAACAGGTGCCCGGTCTTTCGGTTCTCTGTTTCCGTTGTCTTCAGTACTGAATACTTCGTTTCTTTCCTGCTCTTTCAGATCATCGATCATCATGTCTCGATCTTGACCGGATGTGGCCGATATCTATCTTGAAAATTCCCACCGGGCGAGGCCCGCGTAACTAGGACCACATCCTCAAGGGGGTTTGCGTGAATACCAGGAGAACGATCACGCTCACACTGTTTTTCTTGCTGAGTTCATCTTCCGGTCGCGGTCAAACGAGTGGACCGGCTCATCCGAGCATCGGTACGACGACCCTTATTACATCCGAACAGACGAACGTCGCGTTCACCATGGATACACCATGGCGGGTATCGATGCGTTCGAAGAGTGAATTCGGAGCTGCGATACGTCTGGTAGACCGAATCGAAGGTCCTGGTCAATGGTCAGGTGAGGCGGGGATTGAAGACGGTCGCATTGATGAAGTTCTGGATTCCGGATCGTATCGGATTGAATTGAATTACCCCGTGGAAGCACGATCGGAATCAGTAACCGTATCCATTCGGCCGTTCGTGGAACTGGGGGAGCGAGCGATCCCGGTCTACGATGAAGGACGGATCGACACAATGACTTTGGGAGACCTCGAACAACGATCATTCTGGATAGATGTCGAGGAACCCGACATGGTACGTATCGATGCTGCGGGAAGAGCGCTGGCGGATATGCAACTATGGCTGGGGGGCACCTGGCTGTTCGATATCGAACGTGATATATCGACCATAGAGCCCAGTACGGGAAAACCCATGACGCGGATCGTTCTGGCAGGCAGACTTGAGCCGGGACGTTATCTGTTGACCGCCTACGGGGGCGATCCCCTGCCCTGGGCTTCCGATGATGAACGATTTCCATTCGCAATTCGATTCGGTATGCCATCCTGTAATGAATTCTTCTCGCAAGAAGCAGCGGTATCGCCGTTCGGCATTGATTATTACCGCATTCCCGTCACCAGCAACGCATTCATGCTATTCCTCGATGAAAAGGAGGATTTTTCGCTTTCAGCGGGGATCCATGAACCGAAATCACCCGACATTGAATTCTGGAGTACGGAGTACATAACCAAAGACTCCGTTGAACCTGAATGTCTGCTGGAAATTGATCTTCGTTACCGGGTCGATGAGGACAATGGTGCCGTTGTGGGAGTCAGTGGCGAACCAGGCCAGCGCTATCGACTTCTCGGACTGAAAGCCGACAGAAGTCTCACGTATCATTTCCACCCGCACGGTACGTACTGGTTTTATACAGTTTCGGCGGGGCGTCTTTCCGATGCCATCGACGCGACGGGGATAGTCGTTAAAGAGGGAGAACGGGTGGAAAAGGCAATGGTAATCCCCGTCGGGAACAATAACGGCTGGCGAAGACGATTCAACCTGCTCGAGACAACAACGCTATTCATAGAGGCAGAAACTGACGGCATCTACCGTTTCGAAACTGACGGTGTGCCCGTATCGGTGGTTGTAGAACCGTTTCTTGTAACAAAACCGGATCGATACCGACGACCGGCGGGGCGCAAGACACCATGCGGCTGGGAGTTGGAACGGGGATACCATGTGATTTCCTTTGAACCGCATCGTCAGGGGATCATTGATGCACGTGTCTATCATGCGGAGGATGATACGGCCGATATGCTCTTCCCCCCGAGACGTGTCAGCTGCAATGCCGGCGTATACACCATTCGAAGCAATGGACCATGGTATCATCTGACTACAAATAATAGACCAGGCATTATGTCGGGATTTTCCTGGAGAGCTGTTCCAATCGACTTAAAAGAGCCCTTCTTTTTTGAACTGTTTCCGGGTGAGGATATAACAATTCCTGTTGATAATTCCCGGGCCGCGCCTCTGCACCTTGCCACCACTGTACCGGCAGATATTTCTCTGTCAATTGACACGGTACCATACCAAAGCGGATCAGTTATGGAACTCGGTCCGAAGAATCTTACGATACGAAATGATGCGAAAATATCTCAACTCGTGACGATTCATCTTAATGCTCCTCTCGACGTTATGGGGCCCGATGTATACCGGGAAGTCGAGACTGGCCTCATTGATTCACTTCCTCTCCTGACGGAAGGGAAGCCGCTCTTCGTGGAGCTTGAACGGGACGACGAGTTCAATGCTCTGGCACGAATAACAAATCCCGGATCGTATAGCATAGGCACTTCCGGCTTATTGAAGACAGCATGCTTTCTGAGAACCCGAACAAAGACGGGGCTCCTGTCGGCCTGCTGTAACGGACCGGGAAGGAATTGCTTGATTCCCGCCTTTCTCGGTGAAGGTATATACCGCATAACCACACGAACACAGGGGAAATCGAGGGGGAGAACCGGAATCTTTCTTTCTCGAGGAGAGATGACACATGGTGATACGCTTATCCCCGGTTATTCACGTTCGATATACGTGCCGGCGGCTTCCGGTCTCAAACAATGGATCCGTATCGAAGAGAAAAATGAATACCGTATCGATGTTTACGGAGAGCTTGGCGATTTCCCCTGTCGGTTGGAAGATGACGAAGGGTGGCCGCTGATACGTTCGGGCGAACCATCCTCAATGACGGTGTCTCTGTTACCGGGTATCTATGCCCTGACTACCTATCCGTCGGATGTGGACGGATCTCGAATTACTTCCGTTCGAGCAGTACAAAAATACGTACCGCTCAAGGGAAAGGGACCTCACACTCTTGCTCTAAATTCACGGGAAGAGAATGTTTGGATGGAGAGTGATGACGACTCACGATCTCCTGACCGGTATGTTTTCTCCCTCCCCGCGGATGCAACCATCACTATCCGTCTTGGGGAGAGAGTCTACGGAATCCTCGCTGCGGAAGGTCGGGATACTCCGATCGCCGAAGTCCGGGAAACCTGGACCGGGGAGCTTCCATCGGGTGATTACAGGGTGGCGGTTCATGGTAAAACCAGGGGGAACTACCAGGACTACTGGATAGAGATTTTCTGTGCGTCGCTTGTTGATGGTACGAAGAAGACGGTACGTGCTCCTGGTACCGTACCGATATCCGTTGGACAGTCAGGCCTCTACCTTCTTCAGACTGATGCCCGACGTGACGTAAAAGCCGGTATCTATAGCGTGTCCGGCGACCTCATCCAACAGGAAGATGATTGTCTGGCGGATTGGAACGCGACGCTGGGAGTTCGACTGGATCGGGGACGATACAGACTCCAACTGGAACCCGTAGGAGTCTCCGGTATCGATGTGCCGGTATCCATGAGGAGGCTCAATCAGGCGGAATACACTTCACTCGATAGCGGAGCAGAGATCTCGGTCTCCGTTCGTGATTCACTCGCACGGATTCCCCTGGTCTTTCCCGGGGATTCGCAGATGGCCGTGATCCATATGCAAACGGACGGTCTCATCGGCTATTCAATTATAGCGGATTCGGAGGTGGTAATTGCATCGGGTCGAACCGAAGGCTCCTCCGTTCTATTCAGACCCCACGAGTCCGTAGGGTGTTCGCTCCTTATATGGCCATGGGGACGCGGCGCAACATGGGCGAACATTTCATTACGGACTCCGGAGATCGATGGGATCAACATGAACAAGAACGATCTTAAGAAAACCGCTGAACCGGTTTTCATGGGAGACACCGGCGTGGCCGCTCTCGCTGTGTCCGCCCCTATGCCCGGGTTGTACAGCATCGAAATTCGACAATCCGATGCACCGACGGAAACGTGGTCGTTCGCCCACCATAGGGGAGCAGCCCTTGTGGAGCGTGAACCGGAGGAGAATGTCATCCAACTTACACCGGAACCATCCATCGTTGCCTCAAACGTTCGGAGGGATAAGGACGTGGAATTCCGGCTGTCGCGGGTTTGTCTTGAAGAGGGAGACTCGGTGATATGCATACTTCGAGGGAATGATCCCATTGTGGTAGATATGAAAGGGGAAAAACATCGTGGCATGCTTATAACGGCCTATGCTCGGGACGGACAACCCGCCGTTTCATTCCATGAGAACCGTGTACAGGCTCATCGACCGCTCATCATCGAACGGAATCGCGGATACGATGCGACGATTTCCGAAGATTCCGTGCCCGTTCGGGTGTGGAGTACGGCACCCCGGGAAGATACTGTATTGAAGACGGTTATTCGAAAGACCGGATTCGATACGGATAATAAATCTTTGTTTCCGAAAAGCGGACGTATGGACATTGTCGCGGATCCCGATCTGACATGGACGTTACGACCCGGGGAACGCGATATTCATATTGGATCATCTTCGGATCTCATCGCCGTGACATGGGGTGGTGAGACGGAGACAGTTCCGTTTCTTCTCTCCGAGCCCGAATGTAGGCTCACTCTTCGATCTGCTGCTTCACAACTGACTCTCGTCTCTCCCCGGGGCGGGGACGTTGCCGCCACGGTTGAAGTTCTCCCCGCAGCCGTCCCGCTGCCCGAACCGTTCGAAGGGAATGGCCTTCTGTGGGAGGAGCGGAGCAGGTCAGGGGGAACCACGGTGATACCCCTCCATAATCTGAAAACAGGGTCTACAGTTATGACTCTTGCGGATACTCCGGGTCGCTGCCGTTACGTGGACGGAGCGGGAATGGTCAGAACGGGGTGGCGGCATTCAGTGCGAAATCAGGGAGGATATATTGAGATCAGCCATGGTTCGGGATTGATAAAGTCATGGGGATGGGGGGCGGATAGTCTGGCGTCACGGTGGGGTCCCCCTACCCCAGTTGATACGGTCTCAATCCAGGGATCCGGATCGTACCCCATTCCGCGTGATGGCATCCTCTATTCCCTGCAGCTGGATGAGGCAGCGGGTCTACACATTTCAACCACGGGTCCCTATTGCGTTGCCATATCCACGCAAGACGAGTTCGTGGATATGGCCGAAGGTATACATGGAGTACGCCTGTCGCGGTGGTGTCAACCGGGCGTATATCAGATTCCGGTACGCGCCATCGGGGGTCTTCATGAGGAGGGAATATTGACCGTGAGTATTTCCGGGTCCGTACCCGCTTACGAACCCCCGTTCGGGCCATGGTTGGTCTTCAACCCCGGTGACAGCAGGTATCATGAATTCGAGGTCACGGAAAAAGGCCGAATCGGGCTTGGCGTCCAGGCATCCAGGGACATCATGCGCTGTACACTGTACTCCGCCGACGGACGCGTGATACTGAAGGGAGTACGCATGATTCCGGAACTCGTTCCGGGTACCTATGTGCTCGGTCTCGATGCGCCGGTTGATCAGGGTGCCGTTCGCGCACGGGCGGTGATCACGGGCCTTATTCCCCCGGATACCGGTCCTCCGGAGGATTATCTCAGACAGCTCCTCATTCGATCCGGATACCGGCGGGAGGGATGATATAATGACACGCCGATTGCTATGTCTCTGTATATGGGTTTTCGGGATGGCTGTATATGCGGGATCCGTGGAGATTCTGCCTGAAACGTTTCTTCGCGGTTATGATCCGGTAACGATCCTGTATCCGTCAGAAGTGAGTCCGGAAGGTGGTGGTCCTCTGGATGATCCTTCCCCGTACCTCACGGTGGATCCACCGGTTCCCGGGGAGTTCCGGTTTATAGATGGAAAGACCATTCAATTTCGGCCTTCTGATCCATGGCCGCCGCTGAGACGGTTCATCTGGACCGTGGGAAACACGAAGAATACCCTGATCACTCTTATGACGCCACCCGAGCGGATGTTGCCGGCATCGGGATCCCGAGGTCTTGATGAGTTCAAAGATCTGACACTGGAATTTCGAGAGGCCATGCCTCCGGAGGGGCTTTCGTCCATGTTGACATTTGAGCTCAGACCGTTACCGGGAATCGAAAAGGAAGACGCAGTCTGGTTGACCGGCGATGATTTCGATATCAAGGAACTGCATCGGGGATCATCGCAGGATCCCGCGCGGTACCTGGTGACTCTTCACCGACCGGTGGGTCCGGGATTCGCCGTCACATTGCATATACGGCTTGCGTTGTCAGAAGATATGCCCCATCCATTCGTTGAATACGAGTTCAGAACGAAAGATGTATTCCGGATCACCGCGGTGGGTGCGGGCAGGACTACGTATCCCGTTCCACGGGGTGGCGCATCATATACCACGGAACAGGCCATAAATCTCGTTTCGGGTAATCGCGATATATTCATAGAATTCAACGCCATTCCCGTTGATATCGATCAATCGGCTTTGAGCGAACTCGTACGATTCAGTCCGTCGGTGGAACGGTTGTCCTTTCGACAATCGGGAACTCGTCTCATTCTGTCGACTGTGATAGAAGAAGAAACCATGTACCGGGTGGAGCTCGAACCAACGAACCGGGTCCATGACTCGGATGGCCGACCGCTTATCATTGAACGATCATCCGTATTCCATTTTTATGTTCCGAAACCTGAACCGTTCGTGCAGTGGGAACAGAGTCATGGTATCCTCGAACGATACGGTCCCCAGGAACTGCCCGTCCGTGCACGTGGAACGGACCGAATCGACCTCCGGATCCACCAGATCGATCCGGATGACCGGCGGTTCTGGCCGTTTCCAAACAGACCCTTATCCGTAGATGAACGTACCAGACCGCCAGGTCCGGGAGAAGAGCCGCTTACTCCTGATGAGTACAGGAATCGTCGGCCGCAGAATCGTGTTCTTGAACAACGGATTCAACTCTTGGAAGCGCCGATTATTTCGCGGATCGTTGAACTCCCGGCTTATGCGAATGATTCCGCACGCAGATTCGGTCTCCCGCTGAACAAGATTCTCGCAGAGATTGCGGGACCAAACCGACCGGGTACGTATCTGATCGGCTATCGACCTCTCGATGAAACGACTGCGCGGTCCTATGTCAGGGTGCAGGTAACGGATTTATCTCTCGGTGTTGTTGAACGCTCGGAGGATATACGGTTCGTGGTCACGTCGCTCAAAAGCGGTCAACCGGTACGACTCGCTTCTGTAAAAATCGAAGGATTCAATGAACTGGGGAGACTTGTTTCGTTAGCTGAAGGGTACTCTGATGATGACGGGTATTATCAGATTGAACGATTTTCGGGTTCATGTCCCGATGTATTTCGCGTCTCCGTGAGGAAAGATGATGACATCCTCGTTATTGATCCGAGAGATCCTCCTCCGATGTTTGCAAACAACCATTGGTATGGAGTACGGGGGCAGTGGTTCGGATCGCTCTGCACGCAGGGGAACTACATTCCGGCACCGGATATATTCACCGCACATGTCGTCACAGAGCGTCCGATGTACAGACCGGGTGAGCCGGTTCACATAAAAGGATATATCAGATCAACGAAGTATGGTGACATACAACATAAAAATGGCAAAACATATACCCTCGAAATAACGGATCCCAGCGGGAAGGAATCGAAATACAGGTTGGAGCTCACCCCCGATGGAACATTCTACCAGCCATACATGGCGGATGAAATGCCAAGCGGAACCTATTGGGCCAGAGTGAGATGCGGGTCATGGCGTAATGGAACCGAGCGGTGGTTGGATGGTGTCACATCATTTCAGGTGGAAAGCTACCGAGTGCCGACATTCGAAGTCCGTATGCACGGTCCCGATACAGTTCCCATGGATGAACCGTTCGCGGTTTCTCTGACTGCGTCGTACTACGCGGGAGGCCGGGTCAGCGATCAGCAGGTCGAGTGGAGGGCGACTCAGTATCCCTATGCATACAGACCCGCGGGATTCCCGGGATTCGAATGGAGTTCAACGTATCGTTATTCCCGACCGGATGCTGTTCCGTCCGATGCCGTTCTTCAGAAAACCGATCGGACTGATGAGAAGGGGTCGGCAAGTCTTGCCATTGATCCCACTCTGGAAGTTGACGGCAGTCCCCGGCGGTATGTCGTGGAAACCACCGTTATCGGAGCCGATGAGCAGACCGTGTCCGCCACCAAATCGGTGATCGCGGTTCCGGCGTTTTCCCTCGGCCTGCAGGTGGAACGGTATATCAGGGGCGAGCGGATCATCCGTCCAACGATTCTCGTGGTTGGAGTCGATGAAAAACCACTTCAGGGTCAGCAACTCACACTCAAGGTATTCAGCCGTGAGTGGCATTCCCATCTCGAGGAGGCGGATCTCTACGAGGGCAGAGCGAAGTATGTGACCGATCAGGTGGATACCGAGATCATGAGTGAGACGATTGTCTCTTCGAATGGTCCCGACAGTCTCGAGATTCCCGTATCTCGCGCGGGTGTTTACGTGGTGAAACTCGAAGCCAGGGACAAGCTCGGGCGACCTCAGGTTGTTTCAGCCGATCTCTATGTGGCGGGTGACGAGGAAGTGGCGTGGGAGAAACCGCGGGGCATGGTCTTTGATTGCATTGCCGACCGTGATTCATACGATCCCTTCGATACGGCGCACGTGGTACTCAAAAGTCCGTTTCAATCGGCTCGCGCTCTGGCCGTCATCGAACATCCGAAGTATAACGAGTACAGATGGATTCCCATTCGCGGAGGCAAAGCCGACATCGATATCGTACTCGCCAGAGAACATGTTCCGCAGCTTCCCGTACATTTCCTGCTCATGCGGGGAAGAGGGGAGTGGAACGATGACGGTTCGCGAAAGCATGATCTTAAAAAGCCCGTGACCATGGCGAGTTCCATACGAATTCCCGTTTCGGAAAAGGAGCATCGTGTAGCCGTTGAGCTTGAGCATCCCGAACGTGCCATGCCGAGGGATACGGTTTCGGTTGCCATTCACCTCGCCGATGCCGGCGGGAATCCGCTGGACGGCGAAGTGACGCTGTGGTTGGTCGATCAGGCCGTGCTTGCTCTTGGTGAAGAGAAGCCGCTTGATCCACTCCCGACATTTCTGCCCGAAGGAAAATCGAATGTGAGAATCTCCGATACCAGAAACCGCGCGGAAGGTCTCGTTCTCGTGGTAGATGATCCCGGCGGAGGGGGTATGGAGGCCGAGATGGCGCCCGAACTCCTCGATAAAGTCACCGTGAGAAAAGAGATCGTTCCCGTTCCCTACTACAATCAGAGGATTCTGGTGGATGAAAGCGGTTTTGCTACGGTCACGTTTGTTCTCCCGGATAATGTTACCAACTTCAAGCTCAGGGCTATTGCCTGCTCGGGACCGGGCCGGTTCGGTATCGCGAAATCCACCCTGGCAGTACGACTCCCCATGGTAGTCCAAAGTGCTCTTCCCCGATTTGTCAGGCCTGGAGATTCCTTTGTCGCAGGTGGTATCGGTCGGGTAGTGGAAGGTGCCGGTGGTCCCGGATGGGCGAGAATCAAGACCGAGGGCTTGAGCATTACCGGTGACTACGACAGGCGGATCAACTGGATTCCCGGTAAAGCCGAGAAGCTCATGTATCCAATTTCAGTCGCTGTTCCCGATTGGGATGAAACCGGTGAGCGAAACGTACGCGTAACCGTATCCATCATACGCGATATCGACGGGGCGGGAGACGCGCTTCAGGTCGATCTGCCCGTTCGCCCGGACCGGAGACGCATTCATCTCGAATCAATCCGGTCCATTGCCAACGGAATGGATGAGCCGCTCCCCGAGCTCCCCGAACGGCCGCGTCCCGGAAGCACCGAACAGCAGGTTACAATAGCCAGCGAGGAAGCGGTACTCCGTATGGCGGCAGCCCTGGATTATCTCATGCGATATCCATATGGCTGTACCGAGCAACGGATAAGTCAGGCATTTCCTCTCGTGGCGCTGAAAGATTTTCTCGAACCCCTGGGGCTGGGAGCGTTGAATCCCGCGGTGAAGGAACGGGTCGACAAGGCGATTGAATATCTTAAACGGACCCAGTCATCTAGCGGTCTGTACGGGTATTGGAATGGATCCCACCCCTACGTTTACCTCACGGCGTACGTCGCCGAGTTCCTTGTTGAAGCCAAAGAGGCCGGTCTGTCATTTCCCGAGCATCTCCTCACGCGGGCCAACGGAGCACTGCAACGGGCACTCCGATCGGATTACGGCAATTTCGTCTCCGGGCGCCGCTATATCGAGCGTGCCGATGCGCTCTACGCCCTCGCTCGTTCGGGTCTCTTCGATGAATCATATGGTATCGAACTTCTCAGGAAGAACCAGTATATGGATGCCTATGGCAAGGCACGGGTCGCCATGGCATTCAGCGTTGCCGGTCGCTCCGGTCTCGCGAGGAACCTCGAGGAACCCCTCTGGGAAGAGGCGGTGTTCCGGCTGCGAGACGGGCGTGAAGTCTTTTCCGGTCTTCAGAAGCCCGACCGGGGATACGCCTGGGGAGGGATTCTTAACAGCTCGGAGATTAAGTCCACCGCATGGCTCCTCAGAGCCCTCGTATCCATTGATCCTACTGATAATAAGATCGGTCTCATGACGCGTGGGGTAGTTGATATGGGTGATCAATACGGATGGGGAAATACCTGGAATAACGCGTCATGCATGCTCGCGCTTGGCGACATCATAGAAAGAGATATAGATCGCGGCGAGGATAAGACGTTTTCAATCACATTCGGCGAAAAGACATACAGTACGATCCTGAATCGTGACCGTGTCGCGGTTTCCGATACATTTTCGGTGGATGAATCCGGAACCATTCGGCTGGAATACGGGAAACCGGATACCTCTATCGTGGCTAGAATGGCTGTTTCGTTTGTGCCGGCCGCTCCGGGTGACAGTGTATCAGCCGTAGCGGATGGTTTTGTCGTATCGCGCGAACTGACGCTGGTGCCCGAAGATGGAGGCATTCCAAGACGCATTGCCATTGATGATCTCGGCGCAAAACTGGAATACACAATCGGAGATATTGTGGAAGAACATATCCGTGTGGTGAATCCCGAAGAGCGACATTTTGTCGCGGTGACCGCGCCCTTCGCGGCGGGATTCGAACCGCTCAATCCAGAGCTTGCTATCTCAGGACCCGAGGCGACGCCATCGAAACCCAACAGTATCGAGCCATCGTATATGCACTATACCGATGATTCGGCGGGATACTATTTTGAAACACTTCCTAAGGGAAGTTTCGATTTTTATTTCAGGCTTCGAGCCACCTTTGAAGGATCATTTGTTCATCCTGCCGCCTCGGCGGAGATGATGTATCGTCAATGGATCCGCGGGAATGCACCGGGTGCACGGGTGATAATTCACGGAAAACCTGAAAGCGATGATTGATCTCCGGGTACGGGATTCCGTGCCGCTTCGCCGGGCTGCTCCGTTCTTCGCGGGCATAATCGCGGGCATATGCGGTGTTGTTTTCATCTCCGGATGGCTCTTTCCGAGAATATCGCTTCAATCCCCCGAAGCCACCTTTCTCTTTCTCGATAGACACTGGACATTCATCTCAGAACAGGGTGATTCTCATGATAAACTCGGATTCTGGCCCGAGGGATCCGAGCTTCCCCCTCTCGTAAGAGCGGTGGTACTTGCGGCCGAAGATCGGCGATTCGCCATTCATGGAGGAATTGATTGGCTGTCGGCAGGCCGGGCTCTGGTGCAGAATATGTCAGCGGGAGAGACACTATCTGGTGCGTCCACCATCGCCATGCAAGTGGCACGCATGCAGGATCCCGGATCCAGAACAATCATGAAAAAACTCGGAGAAGCTCTCGTAGCGGTATTGATTACATCCCGATACGGGCGACGTGTCGTGCTCAGGCACTATCTTCGCATCGTACCATTCGGAAATCGTATTCATGGCATCACCTATGCGGCGAGACGATATTTCAGGAAGCCGGTGGCAGATCTCAGTCTGGCCCAGGCGTCCGTACTGGCCGCGGTACCCAAGGCGCCGGGAAGGATGAACCTGTTTTCGTATGACGGTATGGAAAAGGCAAAAGACCGTGCTGCTCTGATTCTCCGTCGACTCGATCGATTCGGCTGGATAGACAGGGAAGAATATGATCTTGCGTTGCATGAACTATCGGACATGAAATATCTGTCCCGGAAGACGAGGCCCGTATCATGCATGCATGCGCTTCTTCGCCTGGATGATATCGCCCGTTCAGCCGGTATTGAAGCGTGTGGTGGGCCTATTCGGACATCCCTCGATCTCGATCTGCAGCTACGGGTTCATGATACAGCATGGCGTCATGTGGAGAACTTGAGGCAACGCGGCGTTGAAAATGCCGCGGTTCTGGTGGCGGAAGTCGAGTCCGGAGCCATTCGTGCATATGTGGGTTCAGTGGACTATTTCGACAGCTCGGGGGCGGGTGCCATAGACTATGTCCGGACGCCCCGATCCTCGGGAAGTATTCTGAAACCCTTCATTTTTGCATTGGGAATGACTGAAAGCGGTTTCACGGGAGCGACGATCCTCGATGATCTGGCGCTCTATCTCGATACGGGCAACGGCATTTTTTCCGCATCAAACTTCGATGGTCGATTTCTCGGCCCCATGCTCTACAGGTATGCATTGGCAAACAGTCGTAATATCCCGGCCATGCAGGTATTGAATGATGTTGGCGTTGATAATGTGTTTTCACGATTCGATGAATGGGGTATCGTCCGGGGATCCCGTGAGGCGGAGTATTATGGGCTCGGACTTGCCGTGGGGACATTGTATGTAACCGTGGAGGATATGACTGGTCTCTACTCCATGCTTGCGAACGATGGAAAGAAGATATCGCTCTCCTGGTTCGAAGAGGGTTCCGGAACAGGCGCATTCCATCGACTTCTACCCGAGGATACAGCTCGCCTCATCTCGCTATACCTCTCTGACCCCATGGCTCGCATGCCTTCATTTCAACGTCTCGGCTCCGTTGAATACCCCTTCCCCGTGGCCGTGAAAACCGGAACGTCCAGAGGGTATCGTGATTCGTGGACATTCTGCTACTCCGACCGGTATGTGGTCGGTGTCTGGATGGGGCGCGCGGACAACCAGCCCATGGACAAGATATCCGGCAGCGCGGGAGCGGCTCCATTGGCGAAGGAGATCATGCTTCATCTTCACCCGGAAACATCCCACGGTCAACGTGATACGGGATTTCCACC
>Ga0180433_10001763_pt1 | contig 35495 bp, 59 predicted proteins | sample SS_ome_8_FD_132980 | JGI IMG/M metagenome (GOLD analysis project Ga0180433, IMG submission 132980) | Hypersaline lake sediment archaeal communities from the Salton Sea, California, USA - SS_1_D_1 metaG | ecosystem: Environmental > Aquatic > Non-marine Saline and Alkaline > Hypersaline >...
GCTGCTGGACGACTTGCGTGAATGCGACCAGACGCATAACGCCAGCCTGGTATACGTTGACAATGGGTACAGCGACCGCAAGATGGAAGTATACGAGGCTTGCTTGCAGTGGCAATGGATGCCGACCATCGGCAGCGAGCAGATAGCGCTGCCATTCAAGCAGGGTGTTGTTGACCCGTTTGAGGGCAAGATGGGGCAGGGTGAAACCAGCATTGCACAGGTGACATTTCACACTGACATATTCAAGAGCATAGCATTGCAGATGTTGCGTGGCGAGCACTTGCGGAAGTGGTACGTTTATCGGGGCATTGAGGAAAAATACTGCAAGCAGGTAGCCAGTGAGGAGCGTGTTGACGGGAAGTGGCAGACCAAGCGCGGGCACCCGAACAACCACTTGTGGGATTGCGAGGTGCTTCAAGTGCTGGCTGCGACGATTGACGGTATGCTTCACACGACATTGAGCGTCGAATAAATAGTTGACGGTTGGCGCGTGGTGTGCGATATTCCCACGCAACAGACACGGGCAGAAGACCAAAACCAAAAGGAGGCAGCACATGGGAAGCAAAACAACATACACATGCGACGATTGCGGCAAGGTGGAAGAAACAGGCGGCGGTTTTCCGAAAGGATGGAACGCGGGCATTGTTGGCGTCGGCAAAGATGCATACTGTTATGGCGTCTTTTGGGAGTCCAAGGTTGACCTAACATTCTGCCCAGAGTGCAGCGCCAAGTTTGGCATAGTGCCAGAGGGCGCACCCAAGGATAAGCAAGAGCGCGAATCACGGCTGAAGTCGCTGCTAAACAAGCTCAGCGGTAAATAGAGCCAATCACCCCCCCCTGCCCCTGCCCTAACCGGCGGGGGCTTTTTTGTGCCCACAATGTCAAAAAAAGTTTACACCCCCGCTTGACACGTCAACAAAAGCTGACTACGCTACCCGTGACGTCAACAAAAGTTTACCCGTGGGGAATATATGGCAGCAATAGACGATGTGAAGTCGGCTTGGGAGACAGAGATTGCCAAAATCTCTAACGCGCTTCTGAAAGCAGAAGCAACCTACATACTTGACCAGTACATTGCGGCACGCACCGCGCAGACCAAGCTTTCAAGCGATGAAATCCAAAGCTATACAATAACCAATCGCACTGTGACTCGGCGTGATCCCAACGCGGGCACAGCACTAATCAACGACCTTCAGAACCAGCTATCCGAGTTGGTTTACGGCACCGTGACGCTGGCAGACGCTAACACGGAGATTGCCACGCCATGAAGCTAAGCGCACTTGACAAGTTTCTTGTGGAAGTGGCACCCGGCTACGCATTCAGGCGAATAGCTGACAAGTCCGCTATACAGGAAGCGCAAGGCAGCCCGATGATGTACGGGCCAGGCACCGCTTACGCTGGAGTAATCGACACCCGGCGCCGCACCTATCAGGCATGGCAGCGAGCGCTGGTGGGCACAGAAGAGTTTGCGCTTGGCGAATATGACCGGGACACACTAAGGCTGGAATGCCGCGACTTGTACAGAAACAACGAGATTGTGCGCGGTGCGGTCAACAGATTCATCGAATATGCCGTTTGGAAAGGCATAAAGCCGCAGGCGCATACCAGGGACGAAGCATGGAACCAGCGGGCCGAAAACTGGTGGAATGATATATATTCCAAGACTTGCGACCACCGGCAGCTAGCGGGTGTTGACTTGGTAACGCTTCAGAAAATGGTTATCAGCCACCGCATGATAGACGGGGATTGCGGTTTTATCCTGTTGCAGAATGGGCAGATTCAGCCCGTAGAGAGCGCACTGATAGCCACCCCACAGAAGTTTGCAGCAGATGAAAGCATTACACAGGGTATTCGGCGCACCAAGGGCGGCATACTGACGGGCTATTTTGTATGTCCGCGCAGCCAAGGCGGGGCCGTAGACAAGAGCCGCAGCCAGTTTGTGCGGAAAGAAAACATGCTTTTCTGCTTTGAGCCTGACCGCATAGACCAGGTGCGCGGGGTTAGCCGCCTCGCGCCAGCAGTAGCCAAGCTGCGCGATTACGACGAAACCGACGAGAATGTGCTCAACAAAATCAAGCTGGACGCAATGCAGCAGTTTGTCCGCAAGGTTAGGAAGATTCTGCCTAACCAGCGCGGGCGCGGAGCATACACCAAGACAAACAGCGACGGCAAAGACCAGCAGCGCGTAGAAAAGCAGGATTGGGGTCGCGTCCACAACATCGGCGTTGACGAGGAAATGGAAGCCTTTGAAGGCAAGACGCCGAGCCGTGAATATGTTGACTACATGAAGCACGAGCTTCAGGCCATCGCAGCCTGTTTGGATATTCCTTACGAGTTTCTGATGCTTATTTTCACCGAGGGCAGCTTCAGCAGCCAGCGTGCGGCGCTTATTCACAGCAAGCACATATTCACCGAGTGGCACGATTGGGTGATAAAGGTGTTTTTGCAGCCGCTATGGAACTGGCGTATTGCCAAGGCTATCAAGGAAGGCGACTTGCCCCCGGCACCAGTAGACAAAAACGGGCGTAGCGAATGGTGGCGGGTTGAGTGGTCGCTGCCGTTTTTTGATTGGGTTGACCCTGACAAGCAGGCAAAAGCAGATGAAAAGCGCTACGACATGGGCGCAACATCGCTCAGTGCGATTACTAAGAGTCAAGGCCGTGAAGTCAGGGGCGTTTTGAGCGAGAAAGCTGCCGACATCCGGCAGGCGATAGAGCAAGCGAACGCCATCAACGAGGCAAACGCAGGCGCTAACGTATCGTGGCGCGATTTTATCTTCACCGCGTCGGCGGCTTCTACTCAGCCAGCGCAGGCAGATGTAGGCATTGATGATGAGGATGCTGAAGAATCTAATGATAATTCCACGGCAGGCACAGGGGAAGGGTTGCAGAAATGGCTGACATAACACAGGTCAAAACGATTCTGGACGCATACGGCGTTGGCGTTCGAGCTGGTGTGATTACGCCACAGCAAGAGGATGAGGCAGAGGTGCGTAAGTTGATGGGGCTTCCTGTTATGTCAAAAGGCGTCATAGCAGATTGGGCGTCAACTGATGGCATCCGCAAGCCCATAACGCTGAAGGCTGAAGGAGATGGTGTAGAACCAGCGGCAGAGACAGAGGCAGAGAGTGATAGTTGAGCCTTCTATAACTCAGCAGTTAGAGCAGATACGCAACCGCGACCGGCTGAAGGCTAATGTGTGGTGCGAGATTGAAACGAAAGGCGAGGACGATGAACAAGATAGAGATCAGGGGCGCTATTGTCCCAGCCGATTACGACATTGATTTCTTTGCCCCGTATATTGACCGGGGAATGATAACACCAGAGAGCAGGGTGCGGGCGGCGCTGGCCGAGTGCGATCCTGATAAGACGTTGCAGGTAGCAATCAACAGCCCCGGTGGGAGCGTGTTTGCTGGCAACGAGATGATCAACGCAATGAGGGAATGGGCTATTGAGAACGGGCAAGGAATCGAGATCACTGTCGGCGCTCTTGCTGCAAGTATGGCTGCGGCTATGGTCGCTACTTTGCCTGCGTTGGTAAGGGTGCACAAAAACACCAAGATCATGTTTCACGGCGCTTATACCGCAACAATCGGCGGTGCACAGGCGCACCAAGACGAAGCCGAGCTGCTGGAGAAAATCAATGCCGACGTGAAGGTGGCGCTGCTGAATAACACCAACTTGACGCTTGAAGTGATTGACGAGTGGTTTGACGAGGGGCGGGCCGGTTGGCTTACGGCAGAAGAGGCGATCAACGTCGGGCTTGCCGATGAGATTATCGGCGCTGAATCGAGCGCGATCAGGTTTACGGCTGCGGATACATCTAGCATGGCTTCGCAGGGTTTGGACATTGCCGCATTTGCGGACTACATGACAGAAGGAGAAGACATGAGCGAACAGGTAGAGACTCCGGCTGAAGAGCTGGAAGTGCAAGAAGAGCTGCCTGAGAGTCCGCTTGCAGATCGCATTGCCGAATTGCAGAAGGCTCTTGAGGAAGCGAGAGGCGAAGCTGGCACCCGTGACATCGAGATTGCCGCGCTGCACCAGCAGATCGCAGACATGGAAGACCAGGAGCGCGACAAGGCTGGTAGCCACATTGCTGCGCTTCAGGAAGCGAATGACGAGATTGCCAAGCAGTCCGACGAAATCAGCCGCTTGCAGAATGAGCTGGAAACCATGCAGGCAGAGCTGGACGAAGCAGAGACAGAGCTGGAAGCGGCAAAACAGGCGCTTGCAAACCCTGCCTACGCTGACGCGGCTATTGGCGGCGAGTCCGAGCCGGTTGAAACTGGCGCTTCTGAAGAGGGCACCCACAGCGAGAGCGCAGACGTTTCTCACTTGGAAACCTATTGGGGCTTGCAGTCTGACCCGCAGACACGCGGCGAGGCGACTACTTACTGGAACGAGAACGAGGCGGCTATCCGTGCAGAGATGCGCGAACGCGCAGAAGGAGAGGAAGACTAAATGAAGAAGTTGACACTGGCGGCACTGTTGAGCCTGGTGGCCGGCGTTGTAATGGCGCAGAGCTTTACTGACATCAACAGCCCGCAATACTACGGCAAAACCAAGATTCCGAAGGCATACGCGGCTATCGACGCCAACTTTGCACAGGTGGAATCAGGATCAAGCCCAAGCTATGCAGACCTCACGATAACAAGCACGCTGACCGCGATCAGCACCAACGGCGCAACCACTAATGTCATCGTGACAGTGGATGGCGTGGTTGACGCGGCCAAGGTTCAGGGCGCTTACAGTGACGCAGATGGAACAATGACCATCAGCAACATTACGGCTAACGGCAGTATCAGCGTTGACACCATCAGCGAGAAGGGCACATCCGGTGTCGTAGTTGAGGGACTGACGATGAATGATGGCGCATACACAGATACTGACGGAGCATTATCCATCAGCAACCTGACAGCCATCGGCAATGCAATCATTCTTTCAGGGCTTCCGACAGCCACAAGCGGATTGGCCTCTGGCACCGTTTGGAGCGATTCTGGCACGCTGAAAGTATACACACCATAACAAATCGGGCAAAAGCCCACACACAGGAGATAGAGAAAATGGCTAACACATGGAATGGAATGACCTTCACGAACATCGCACGGGCTGGCTTCCGGGCGTTCAACGCACGCTTGATTTCAATGGGCGTGTTCACAACCGACTTCAGCTCTGACTTGGCTGATCAAGGCACCGTCGTAAACACCCGCATAGTCCCTGTATCGCAGGCCGCGGTTGATTTGCAGACTGGCACAGCCGACACAGGCAACCGTGCAGATGCTAACGTCATTGAAGACATCACGACCACGACCGTGGCGGTTACACTCAACCAGCAGCCTATCGCTGGCTTCTCTCTGACTGACGAGGAAGCACACGAAATCGGGCGCGGCGTCTGGGAAGATACCCGCAACAAGCTGATCACGCAGAAGGCTTACGCCGTTGCCGATCACATGATGGACTATGTTTTCAACCTCATCACCAACGCCAACTTTGGCGCGGCAGTGCACACTGGCACGGCGGCTAACTTTGACATGGACGACGTGGTGGACATCGGCACCAGCCTGGAAGAGTCTAGCAAGTGGTCTTTCATGGGCGAGGAAAGCCTTGTCCTGAAGCCTTCCTACGTTGGCGCACTGAAGAAGGATAGCGCTATCCAGGACTTGAGTGCTTCCGGTCTTCCGGTTGTCCAGAATGGCGATCTTGACCGCTACCAGGTTGACCGCTTCCGCGTAGTCAGCGCCCCGACGCTGCCCCCGTCTGGTGGAACCCCTGCAAGTGAGAATCTGACTGGCTTTGTTGCAAAGCCCGCTGGTATCGCTATTGCTATGCGTGCAGTGCGCGCCCAAGCTCCTGAGCAGCTCATGGCCTATGAGGTTATGACTGACGAAGTTACGGGTGCTACGCTTGTTTACCGCGCATGGTACAGCGAGAACTACGGCAAGGTTTACCACACCTTCGAAACGCTTTACGGCGCTTCCAAGGGCCAGGCCGAAGCACTCAAGCGCATCGTAAGCGCCTAACCATAGAAACCGAGGGGGCATGGTTAGCCCAGCCCCCTTTTTCGAAGGAGTTGATCATGAGACTAGCAGTAGTCATGGCACAAAAAGTTGACGGCACTTGGGAAACGCTGGCGACTCCTGGTATGCAGGCAGGCGACCAGAAGGCTCTTTACAAAGAGCTGAAGACCAAGAATGGCGACGGCAAATACACCAGAGCCGTTTACATGGAGAGCGGGCCAGGCAGCAAGCGTATCAAGTTTGCGGTGCCCCCGGTTTCTGCGCCGAAGGCCAAGGCAAAGCCGAAAGCCGACAAGGACTAACAACCTGAAGGCGGGGCGGGGCAACCCAAACCGCCTTTTTTACTATGGCACTAGACATCACAGCATTGCAGGCCGACTTGGACTACATGATAGCTGACTTGCCTTGTACGCTTGTATGGGGCGCTCAGACTATCACGGCCACGCGCAGCGAGCGAAACCTAGAGGATGATGTTGCTGAAGAGGGGATTTATAGAAATGTAGACCTCGAGCTGGTGGCTAGTGTTGACGATTTTGACGGCGGCACGCTTCCCGATAACCGCACAGTGGTTACGGTTGACGGCGTGAAATATTACATTCAGAGCCAGCTACGCGGACAGGATGGCGTGTCTGTTTCATTACAGCTTCAGAGAATCTGATGATAGAAATAAGCCTAGATGTTGATACCAGTAGCATTGATTCCGCTTTGCGGAGCTATGCAAAAAATACTGGTGTGCCCGTCAACTTCATCGTCAAGGATCAGATGCGGCTGCTGCTTCAGGACATGATAAAGTTTTCGCCACCGCGCAAGAAAAAACCAGGAAGCAAGATAGACAAAAATATCGGCAAAGAGCGCGTAGAGAAAGACATTGGCAAAGTCATAGTGCCAGTTGGACCTGCTAAAGCAAATACGCTGTATGAGCTTTTCGGGAGCAAAGGCACTGTAAGCGAGGCAGCGGTATTCAAGACTCGTAGAGGCGCAATATACGGGGTTGACCGTGACCTGTGGAAGCCAACCGCCAACCGCAGAATGATAAAGCCTCACCATGAAAAATACAGGCGCAAAGATGGCAGAGTTACTGAGGCGCGTGGTGGCTCTGAGCAAGGTCGCAATACGAAAGATGTTGGACGCTGGAAGTTTGTAGACAAGCTGCATGTTAGAGAACGTGCATTCCGGTCGTATGTGAAGCACAGGCAAAAGAAAGTTGGCGAGTTGGCTGCGGGATGGATTCACCCACTGGATGAAGTTGCAAGGGCAGTAAACACCAAGGGCAAGGCTCCTGTATGGGTACGCAAGGCCGAGGGGTTGAAAGGCGAATGGAAGCCGCGCATGAATGAAGATGGCAGCGGTTATGTTGAGGCTACCAACCCTTATGGATACTCAGCAGAGAAGTACATGCGGTTTCTGCCTTCTCTAATGGCTAAGAGGCGCAAGGATATTGTTGGGCAGCTTTGGCGCAGGCTGGACAGACTTACAGACCAGTTCAATGCAGGAAAACTCGGAAGGGCGGCATAATGTCAAGCTGGCAAGAATCATGGGTAGGCGCTGAGACATCCATACTCGGTTTCTTCCGCGACATACTGGAAGGCAGCGCGGAAAACAGTTTTATTGGCGAGCTTCCTAAAGATTTCCAGTACAGCGAAGAGGCTGGAATGTTTATGTTTTCGCTGACCGGCGGGGGCCAGCCGCTTGATTTCGATTTCAACATGAATACACCAGGCTCATGCGGTGAAAAGGAATTTCTTGGAATGCTGGAAGGCGTATGGACTAGCCGCGAGGAAGCGCAGCGCATGGCTAGCATCGTCATGGACAACCTGCCCATACCAGAGAACCAGTTGACAGGCATTAGGCGCATACGGCCTACAGAGAATCCATCGTTGGAGCGCGTGACTATACCGCGCAGGAGTGATCAGGAAATAGGAGGGGATATGAGAGTATGGCAGATGACCTGCCCGATGCTTGTATTATTCACAAAGGAGGCCGGAGATGGGTAGAAAAATCACGATCATGGGTATGGGTGCAAGCGGCAGCGAGCGCAGGCACGACATCATGCAGTACGTTTCTGGCACTGAGGTATGGGGGCTGAATAACGGCTACCTCAAATACCCGGTGCTCAAGGGGCGGTGGGACCGTTTTTTTGAATTGCACAACTACAAATACCTCACCACATGGAAGAGCGGGGTTGAATGCCATTTCAGTGCACTCAACGGCCTTGGCTGCCCAGTGTACGTTGGGCAAAACCTGCCTATTATCGAGAATCAGGTGCGCTACGACTTTGCCGAGGTGTTTGACCACCATAACTGCAACTACTTTCTCGGATCTCCCAGCTTGATGGTCGCATACGCGCTTTATGAGCACGACAAAGGCCAGACGATTGACGAGATACGGAGCTGGGGTATTGACACCAACGACCCGACGCACCGGCAGCAGCGGCACTCTTGGGCTTGGTGGCTGAGTCAGGCGCACGCCAGGGGAATCGCATTCAGCGGCACCGCAATCGACTTCTTCCAGGAGCCAGACGGCGATGAAGGACTGAAGGGATTGCGCGAGATGATTGGCGGGCAGATACAGCGTCGGCGGCAGGCAAAGTATGAAGAGCCTGTAATCGTTGGCGGCTTGCTACACTCCGGCACCAGCCATGTTGCTAAGTGCTTGAGCGCGGCGGGCGTTGATATGCACTACTTGGGTGTAAACGACAACGAAGAGTGCATGGAGATGATGCGGATAATGCAGCGGGAATACCAGCGGCAAGGCATTATTGTTGCCAACTTTGACGACATGCTGGCAGATGGCGCACCCTTCCCGAAGCCGACACAAGAGCTTATTGACGATCTGGAGCAGTACAAGGCGCAGCGAGAGAAAAGCAAGCCTTGGGGCTTCAAGCATCCGAGCGTTAGCGTGTTTCCAGAAGCGTTCAAGCAGGTATTTCCAGAGGCCAAATATGTGCTTTGCGTCCGCGACTACAAGAACCAGTCAGAGAGCAGGGTGAGGCGCGGATTTGTGAGCAGCGAAGAAGCTGGTGCTGCGGCTTACAACAGGCGCAAGGCTTGGGCTAAAGATGTTGATTTGCGTTGGATAGAGTACGACTACGACGGCGATCCGCAGGAGGAAAGCCGCAAACTATCTGATGCATTAGGAATGAATGTTGATGTGCACACAACATACAAACGGAAGGTAAGATCATGAGTTACGGAGTAGCAACCGATCCGTGGAGTTTCGCGGATACGAAAAACCAGATACAGAGCAGCTCTGAGGAGCCGAGCGTTGGTGGCGAGGCGCAGTGCTTGGACAGCAATGGCGATGTTAGCGCCAGCACCGTTTACGACACGGCCAACAAGACTGTCAGCGCGACATACCAGCGTTGCGGAACTGGCAATATCGTATTTTACGATACGGCATCCGGTTCCGACTTCAGGCTTGGCAAGGTTATCGGCGGCAATGTTATCACCAGCATTGAGGTAGGAACTAGCAACACCGAGCGCCCGACGATTACGATTAGCGGCGAATTCGCACATGGCGTGGCTGATACTACGATGGAAAAGTACGACCCGTCTGACTTGGAAATCAGTGGCGACCGCAAGGCCACAGCTATCGGCGCAACGGCAGACACCAACACAAAGGTCACAGGCTCAAGCGCAACTGCTTCTGTTAGCGTTGCCAAGGTAGCAGACTCTCAGGGCGCTACTGCCTGCATGAACGTGTACGGCGGGCGTGTTGAGGCGACTACTGACTTGGTTGGTTGCGCTGGCGCACCTGGTGCATCTAAGGATACCGGCTGGGAAAAGAGCGCGGGCACTAGCGGAAACGAAGAGAATACCGCTTACGAGACTGGTGCGATCACGGTATTCAAAAACCTCACCAAGATGTAGGCTATGAAAGAGATCATCACAAACCCGATAGTTATAGGGCCGCGCAAGAAAAAACAGATGGAAGCCAAGGCGAATGAGCTTAATGCCAGAGAACCTGTTGCACCCGTTAGCGGAAGCGGAGATAGCGAGTCTGAAGGATGCGGGGATTGCCCCGACTCTTGATGAAACGATCTGGCTAAACGATCTAGCGCGCAAAGTTGACCAGCCGGGCGCTCGCAGTGAGATACCTGCGGGCCGCCCGGTGCGGCTTGGTAGTCAGTGGCTTTGGCCTTTCACCGTAGCTGCGTCTTGCTGGTATACAGAAGCCGTTACATGGTTTGACGGTGACGGCGAGCTTGAGCACGCGGTGTTAGCCTATGCGCTGGCACATGGCCGGCAGCAGGGCGCATTTGACGAGCTTTCCGACTACCGTACAGCCAAGGAGCGGGTGCGGGCTTGGTGGAAGTGTATAGACTGCACCGTGGGCGAACTGAATATGGCTGTTGCCGAGGTGCTCAAGGACGACAACCAAGACTTGCGCCCAAAAGAAGATGACGGCGATACCAGCGGCGGCGGGTATGAAGAGCTGGTGCAGTGGCTAACCGCCAAGGTGCACGGCGATCCAGATGTGTGGATGCGCCAGGTGAGCCAGCGGTATTGTCTCAAGATGATAGATGTGATTTGCCAACAGCACGAGGCGAGTGAGGGCGTTAAAGACCCCAACGACCCTTGCATCGTAGCACAGCGCAACTTGGGTATTGCAGCGATAGAGATAAGGAAGCGGCACAATGGCTGAAAAGCTAAGCATTCGGATACAGGCGGAGAACGCGGTCAAGGCTGGAATCAAGGCGGTACAACGCTCATTCCAGCGAATGCGTAAGCAGATAGTGGCCGGGTTCAAGCGGATCGGCAACTTTGCGCGTGCTACCAGTCGGGCTATTGTCGGCATTGGCGGGGCTATTGTCGGAGCTGCGGCTGTTTCCATTCGTGCATTTGCCAAACAGGAGCAGGCCGAGCGCCAGCTAGCAGCCGCATTCAGGGCTAACGGTGAGGCCGTTGACGCACTGATGCCCAAGTACAAGGCGCTTGCCTCCGCGATTCAGGATGAGACAGGCGTGGCTGACGAGGCAACGATAGCCAACCTTGCCCAGCTACGCACGCTAGGTGTGCTTGAGACTCAGCTAGAATCAGCAGCCAAGGCCGTAGTCGCTTTGAAGTCAGCAGGGCTTGAGGGCGCAACCGCTACCCGTGCAGTGTCGGCTGCGTTTGCTGGCAACTTCAGTATGCTGACGCGGTACATACCAGCATTGCGTGACGCCAACTCAGAGCAGGAAAAGGCGGCTATATTCGCAGAGTTTGTTGCCAAGGGCTACAAGCAGCAGTCAGACGAGCTGGCAACCACAGCGGGCAGGTGGGAAGAGCTGAAGGGGCGCATAGGCGATGCTCTAGAGGAAATAGGCAAGACGATAGTTGGCGGCGACGACCTTGCTGGTGTGCTCGCAAACATAAGCAACAAGATAAAAGAGCTGACGACTGGCGGTGATGTTGCGCGGTGGGCACGCGACGGAGTCAATGAGCTGGCTAAACTCAATGCAAGTATCAAAAAAACAGGCGACTTCTTCAGGGTGCTAGGTGCATTTTTTGCTGGCACCGAGTCGGGTATGCCGATTGTTGGCGCTTGGAAGAAGGCTGTTGAGATAGAGGAAGATCGCCACAAGAAGCGAATGGCTAACATTGAAGCAGAATGGAAAGCCAAGCAGGAAGCTATAAAGCGCGAGCAGGGCGCAATAGAAGAAGTAGCGGCTAAAGAGGATGAAGTCAGGAAGGACAGAGAGAATCAGCCTTCTATAGAGGTTGACATAGTTGAAAGCATCACGCGGCGCTCGCAGGAGATGAGCTTTGAAGCAGAGAAGCAGAAGCGCGAGCAGGCGCTACAGGAGCTAGCTGAAGAAGAGAAAGACCTGATAGCAGAGGTAAACAAGGCTCGCAAGGATGGCCGCAGGGACGATGCGATTGACGCTGAGAAGCAGCTTGTGGCATTGGCAGAGAAAGAGCTTCAGGTAAAAGAGCGTTTTAGGGAAAAGGCAATCGGTGCTGCCCGTAGCACAATGGTTGAAACCCCATCCGAGCCTGTAGAGGTTGATTCTAGTGGTTTTGATGAAGAGAAGAAAAACCAAGAAGAGCTAGCGTCATTTAGAGACAAGGCGATTGCAGAAACAGCCGACGCGCAAAGGAAGCTGGCCGCAGCCAATGCTAGGCTTGAGAAGGCCGAGCGGGAAAAGCAGATTGAAGAGCTGCGAAAGAAAGAGGCCAAGCTAGTAAAGGATGTTGCGCGTGAAAAGGCTGAAAGACAGAGGGAAATACACCAGAACGCGCTTGATAATATAAATGAACTAGCAGCAGAGAATGAGGAACTGGCTCGGAAAAGCATTGCCGACTTTATCAAAGAGGCGAAGGCAAAAGAAGCAATAGCCAATCAGGAGAAAAAAGACCAGGAAGATATCGCAAGAATCAAGAGAAAGGTCAAAATTCGTGGCAGGGAGGGCTTGGCAGAAGACGATCTGAAAAAGCTAGAGGCTGCGGAGGCTGTAGAAGAAGCACAGGCCAAAGCTAAGCTAGCGGCAATGTTCAGGATGGAAGCAGTTCAGAACATGAAAGAGGCTGACAAGGAGCTTGAGAAGCTACAGCGCGACCAGGTAACCGAGCTGAAAGAGATTCGCAAGAATATCAACACTCTGCTAGCATTGAAGTGAGGCAACGATGGCACTGAGAGACACATCATGGATAACGAGCGGCGGCGTCTTGCAAACGGGTAATAGCATCCTGATTGACAAGCAGGCAATCGAAGAGCGTGTTTACTTTTTCCCTATCGGCACATACACACGCACGCGCACCATCCTGACTCGTGAGTGGGTTGCTGTGACTCAGGACGCCGCAAGCAATGCCGTTGACTGCCATGCTGGTGATGCCAACTCAAGAGTTAGAGCGATTGAAGCGTCCCGATTCTGTGATGGTTACAAGTTTGTGCAAGACGTTGATTCATACGATAGCTATACGCTGGAGACATAAATGGGCGCACTAGGCAGACGAAAGTTTAGACCGGGCGAGCCTGGGACAGCAGTACCAGCGGAGTGGTACAACGACGTTGACGAAATTCTGCGGCGTCTGGACGTGTGGAATGGGCATATTGAGCGCAATGGCAACTTCTGGACAATCGTGCTGGATGAAGAAGGCTTGTCTGGCTACCTGAGCAATATGTTTCAGGTTATCCGGTACAGTGCCAGAGAGGTGATCATTCGGCCTGGCGTATGGGTACGCAACCAGATATGGAACGGATCAACGCTGCCGGCCATCGCTACTTGGCGCACCGACCCGCGTGACGTGATAACTCTTGGCGCGGTTGGTGCGACCTACACCGGAAACATTTACATCTATGTGCTGATGAAGGAGAGTCTCGGCACGGGTGGCACAACATACTCAGGCAGCTTCACCGACTTATCACCGGAAAGCGGAGACTGGAATAGCACAAGCACTTTTGGCAATGGTCTGGAATACATATTCTCAAGCGAGAAGGTGCCATACGGCACGGCAGGATCGGACGGCGGCGGTCAGTATTTGCCAATTGCTGAAGTGATACTAGAGTCTGGCGAGATAACGCAGATCACACAGGTGCACAGAGGGCCGCGCATTGATGGCTCTACGCTGGCGCTTGGCAGCACTCCAGATAGCGCAAGCCAGTATGGGTTTGTTCCAAACATCAGCTACAGCCTAAGCGGTGGGCAATTCAAGCCAACTCTGATTGTAGGGGAGGGCAACGCATACTTCCCAAGCGCGGTCAACTCAGCTTTTTTGACATCGGCGCAAACATCATTCGGTGATACCACGCTAAACGCTGCTGCTACCAGTTACGGCAGGGGTGAGGTGTGGGCAACCGTCAATCCAAACGACACACAGGCTCAGTCAACGACTCCAGAGAAAGCGCTTGTGCCAGACAGCCTTGCCATCAAGCTGGCTGACGACACACAATACACGCCAACCGACTGGACGGGCAGAGGCAGCGGCGGCCAGCACTTGCTAGGCACCTATGAGCTAAACACCTTTGGCGGCTCAAATGTATTCTATGTGCTTGGCTACACTGCACAGCGCAGCGGCACCATCATCGACTACTACACGCGGCCAGATGCCGTTGACGCCAACCTCAACGCGATAGACACCGCACAGGGGCGCGGATACAGCCTGCACTATGCTGATAGTACCGTGCCAGAGCACCAAGGCGAGATGCAGGTTTATCGCTTCAACGATACCAACTACGTTGACAGCTCGCTAAACGGCGATGCAGTGCAGGATATTGACGCCAAGTTTGAGTTTCTTGCGCGGGTGAAAGATACCACCAGCGGCAATGTCTCTGTCAAGTACGTCAAACTCAACAATCTGACTGTGAATACTGACAGCTTTGTGATTGACACTGCAAACATGGACACAAGCGCAGATTGGGGCGGCTGGATTGATTCGCAGCTCCACAGCCACGAGGCTCACAGGTTTAGCTATGATGACCACGATGGTGATAGCGTCGGGGGCGACACTAGCGACACCTACCAGCTTCCTGCAAGGTACATACGCCACGACGGGCCTGCAACTCGCAACAATATGTCTGGTGTGATTGGGGACGGCAGCGGCAACTTGAGCATTAGCCCGACACCAAGAAAGCTGCACGACGAGGACGGTGATACCTCGATAATATGGGGGGACGACACGAGCAGCGGCAACGCCAGGACTTGCTACGGGCAAGAAAACGAGAAGTCAATAGATTGGCACAACCGTGAGCTTTATGACAATGCTGGAGAGATATCCGCAAGTTGGAAGGATCGTCAGCTTTATGATGACACCAATATCGCTTCGATTAATTGGCAAGATCGGATATGTTATGACCGCTTTGCAAACTTATCAATGGACTACGACAACCGTCAGATTTGGGGCGATTGGGGTGCCCGAAACGGTGATTTTGATTTGGCAGACACCGCCGACACGGGGAAAGTCTACAAGCGCAGAGGTATAAGCGGGGTTATAGACACAGAAAACGGCATTAGTGGCGGGATTGTCATAAGCGAAACCAACCTGCTCACTGGCACCATAGTCACCGATCACATTCAAAACCTAATAGCACAAGGATTCTGACGATGGCAGCGGCAAACACTGACGGCACGAGCAACGGCACGACTGATGTGACAGTGATACCTTCGCCGGGGGCAAGCACGAGCCGGCTTATTCCTATCGGCGGCTTCAACATATTCAACAACGACACGGTTGAGGCGGTTGTTACTATTCAGAAGCACGACACTGGCGGGCCTACGGATCGCGTAATGGACAAGATAACCATGCAGACAGGCGATGCTTGGAGCAACCCGTTTCCGATGGTGCTGGATTCCACCACCGAGCGCATTGAGATATACCTTGGCGGCGCTGTAACCACCAACGAGCTTGATTGGGTTAGCCACTGGAGGGATGAGTCACAATGAGCAGGGGCAGACGCGCAAACGGGCATCCAGAGATTGAGCGATTCCAGCAGTATTCCTACTATTGGGATGACCTGCGGTTTCCAGCCAATGCGTTGCGTGTCGGCACTGCCCAACCAGCAACCGAGCAGGCTTACAAGGGCGGCATAGTGCTATCATTTGCCAGTAATCAGGACAACAGCGTTTCTTTCAATGCACAGATGCCGCATGGATTGGTAATGGGTCTGGATTTAGACTTTCATGTGCATATAACTTTGCCGACTTCTGGCGCGGGCGCTGGTGCAGAGAACGTCAAGTTTGATATGACCTACTCATGGGCAGGCATTGGCGGCAGCTTTCCAGCAGAAACCACGCTAACCGCAACCCGCGATGTGCAAAATGATAGTGCCGACGACCATATTTTCATGGACTTGGGTCAGGTATTGTACAGCAACCGTGGCGCTGGCAGCGATGGGGTTAGCGATATGCTGATTTGCAGCCTGACCCGCGATGTCAGCGTGGCTAATGATTACTCCAGCGCAGTTTATCTGATAGAGGCAGACTTTCACATACAAATCAACGCACCAGGGAGCAGAGAAGAGACCAAAAAGTAGGTGACACATGGCAGACGACAAAAAAACAAAGGTAAACGAAGTCAAGGCAATGATACTTGATAGGCTAGACGCAATTGACATAATGAGGCGGGAAGTGGTAGCCTTGCGAAAGAAACTAAAGAAGGTTGAGAATGAAGAAACTGAATAGCTTTTTCGCGTGCTTGCTGCTGGCACTCTCTACACAGGCGCAGACATACGATCTGCGGGTAGATACGCAATACCCTGAACGCGAGCTGAAGGCTTTGACAATGCTTCAGGGAGCTAACCCGTCAATGCGCGTTTACGTCAGGCAGGGTGGGGCGCTCTTCACCAACATAGCCACCCACACAGCTACCTTTTACGGCGGGCCAAGCGCAACCAACGCGGCTTTTGTCACGGTTGCCAATGCCAGCGTGACCCCTGCAAGCGGCTATTTCACTATCAACTTCGATGTTACAGACACAAACACAAACACAACCGACGGCGCTTGGTGGTACACGGTGCTGTTGCGTGACGCAAGCGGGCGAATATACTACAGCGGCGGCGGCGAATGGAATATAGTGGCTAGCACAGCGGCAGGCGCACCTGGGGCGCTTGACTTGTCTACACCGCTCGGAAACGTAGACATGGGCAGCAACAAGATATCCAACGTTGGCGAGATGCAGTTTAGCGGCGGCACTGGAACGCAGGGGACACTATCATGGAATGCTGTTGACGAGACGCTGGACTTGGTTTGCGATGGCGCAGTCTTGCAGATGGGCCAAGAGTTCCACAAAAACGTAGTTAACGGCACCGCGCTGGTGATAACCAACGGTCAGGCGCTTGTGGGTATTGCGATTGATGCTCCAACTGACAATGTTGAAGTGCGGCCAATGATAGCCGACGGCACCGACTCTGAGCAGCGTTTCTACGGCATTGCCACCGAGGACATAGCCGTGGGCGCGGTGGGCAAATCCTCAACGGCGGGCAAGGTGCGCGGCTTAGATACAAGCGCATTCAATGTTGGTGACAACCTCTATATTTCCGCAACTACGGCCGGCGCACTAACCGCAACTGCTCCAAGTTTACCTAACAAGGCAATATTTGTCGGGCTGGTGTTGGTTGCAGACGCTACTGATGGCGTTATAGACATCAAGGGCTGCGTGGTAGACCAGAATGCTTCGGCAGCATCAACAAGCGGCGTATTCTACGCAGATGGCAGCGTGGCTCAGTCTGGCGACTGGAATGCCGGCCAAAACTCATACACTAATGTTGGTGATATCACTGGCGACGGCTCTGTGTTTACGATTGGCAATAAGGGCAACAACATCAACATTGATGTAGACGTTGACAAGACAACCTTCCAAGAGCCTTCTATTTCGCTGCTGAGAGACAGCAACGGCGGCTTTATTGCGTTTTTCGGGACAAATACCGGATACGTTGCCATCGACTTCAAAAACAGGGCTTTCGACTTGGGCTACTCAAGCGGCGCTGGTATGCATGTGAAGAACGTATTTAGCGCCACAGCAGCCACCAACGCACCCAACCTAGGTCAAGTACAGCGAGAGATTAGTGCGGCCTTCTCAGCGGGCTATACGGGCGTGGAGACTAACGGTTTCGGCACGGCTATCACAAACTACATCTACTATTCTGGCGGGCTTGTGACAAACAAGGCCATCAATCTATAACAAGGAGAAGAAATGAAGAAGTTGGCAGCATTAGTAATCGCGGGCGCACTTTGCGCTGTGTTGGCGCAGGCCGCACCTCTCAAGGAGATTGTGCAGGGCACGGCAAACGCGGGGGCAGAATCCAGCAACACTTTCACGAATAACAACAAGGGGGCACTTGGCTCAATAGCCAACGTGATGGTGCACCTGGACAGCGCCGATACTGGCGAGCTTTGTGTGCGCGTGACTCGTGGCAGCACCGTCTACAAGGTTTATTGCAAGACGCTGACCAACAATCAGGATCATGTCTGGTGGCCTGAAAACGAGCTTTGGTTGCTTGCTACCGATACGCTAAGCGTGAGCAACGGCACAAGCACCAACCTGACTTATTCCATCACCATAACCAAGTGAGGCAGGCATGAAATTACGATATATCATATTTAGTATGCTTGCGGCGGCCATGTGCTACGCAGGCAGCACTACGGACGGCGATCAGGACAGCTCGCTTACGGTTGCAGAGGATGAGCGGTTGACCAACGCAGCGCAGTTGCCAGATAGCCAAACCTTCACCGGCGACACCAACACCTTCACCGGCAGCGTCGCTATCAGCGGCCAGCTTGAGGTGGCGGGAACGAACATCTGGGCGGCGATGTCGTCTAGTGGGCAGCAGTATTATGATCGCGGCGATCCTGCCGCTTGGGATTATGAGCCTGGAGATTTCACAACCGATAACACTTATAGAGACTTAGACTTGTCTGGAATCAGCGTGGTTGGAACTAACCGAGCATTGGTGTACATGCGCTTCGCGTTTAAGGGCACAGTAGGAGCCACTATAAGGCTAAGGCAAAATGGCAACATAAACGATTTCAATACATATCGGGGCCAGTTCAGGACGGTTGGCGATACTGTGCATGATTATCCGTGGGTATACACAGACGAGAACGGCGTCATCGAGTACAAGATTAGCAACTCTTCTTGGACTAACTTGAATATGTTAATAATGGGAGCTATACGATGAAGCATTTAGTGGCATTGATTCTCTTGGTTACGGCAACAGCCTCACACGCTGGATGGACTTATCCGCAGGTCAGATATTGGGCAGACCAGCAAGGCGTAACCGAAGACACCAGCGGCGTAGAAGTTAGCTTTGACGATGGCATACAGGGCGGCTGGCAGTCTGCATGGGGCGCAAGGCCGACGCTGCAACAGGTCGAGGCGGTTGACTACGCTACAGCTTTGGCATGGACTAAAACCGCAGACAACCCGCCAACTCCACAGAACGACACAGAGCAGAAGTGGGCAGACTTGGCTGCTGACTTTAGCCTGACACTGCCCGTACAGAAGGGCCAGCTTGTGCAGATAATGACTTTCATACAGGGCAAGGTGCAGGAGTCGCTGGACGCTGGCAACGAGCCACAGGCCATACTGAGGCTCACGAAGGCAACGCAACTCTTAGCCTTGTGGATAGAGCTTGGCGAGCGGGTGTATGTAATCGAGGGAGAATAGGCATGGAGCGCTATGACACGGGTGCATGGCTTGGGTTTGTGATAGTGGCAGCGGCGGCTTTGGTTATCGCTTGCGGAAACGGGTGCAGCACAGCGCCGGTGTACGGTTGGTAATGAGCACAGACGACATTGCTGAAATTAAGGCGGCGCTGAGCACGATTGACGACAAGGTTGACATGATACTACAGGGGCAAGGGCCAAACTGTAGGCGGCACGAGTCGGAGATAAAGGCCATAGAGCGCCGGGTGTGGGGGATAGGTGTTGCGGTGCCTGCTGTTGTGGTGGGCATTGTCAAGGGGCTGGAAGTGCTAATAGCAGGGGGCAAGCCGTGATATACGTTGCAGCGTATAGGGGGAAGGGAATCATAAGCACGCTGATACGTTTCCGCACATGGAGCAAGTACAGCCATGTTGCGGTGATGAATGAGCATGGCGAGATTATAGAGGCTTGGCAGCGCGGCGGGGTGTGCTACCGGGCCAACCACCACCAAGGTCACAGGCCAGGCACCCAGATAGACTGCTACAGCTACCCGTTGCCGCACTTCAGGGAAGAGCTGCTATGGCGCTTCATGTGCGGTCAGGTGGGCAGGGGCTACGACTACTTTGGTGTGCTCGGCTTTCTGACTCGGCGCGACAAGGCGCACAATCCTGAGCGCTGGTTTTGCTCAGAGCTGGTAATGGCTGCGAGCATAGCTTGTGGCGATCCGCTTCTCAGAGGCATAGCCCCGCACCGCGTTAGTCCCGGCGATGTGGTCACCAGCCCGCTTCTCAACTACTCACACAAGCTGATTGTGTAATATTTTCTCTTTCTGCAACAGCTTACTGTGTAGTGCTTTGCGTTGGTGTTTTCAAAAAAAGATAAAAAAGTTTGAAATAGTTGTTGACCACGTTTCGCCTATAGGCTACCTTTGCACCATGACAACAGACAACAACACGGAGGGCACGACGATGACCAAGGCAACAGAGATCAAAAGACCGACACGTGGCTCAAGCGTAGTAGTAAACGGAATCAGAATCACCAATCAATCCAATGGCTACTGGCTGAGCACTGGTACGCTCTGCGGACAGTTTGACTCGGCTGTTTCAATAGCTAACGCAAGAAGCAAGAGATAGAGTTACGCCACGAAAGGAGGCAATCATGGAAACCTACCCGCAAAGCGCAATCACCGTACTATGGTGTGGCGCTCAGGAATACGCTGGATGGACGGCAGAACAGGCCATTGACATACACAAGGCTGTAATGTCGGCTTGCCACAAGCGCAGGGTTGACGGCTGCGAGATCATACATTGGCCGGACTGCTCGGTAGACTTCTGGCGTGCCAACGGGCCCAGCTTGGTTGCTGTGCATGTTGAGGGATACGGCGTAGCTGCATCAATCACGGCTACCACATATCTTGAGGTAAACGACAGGCTGCGGGATCGTGGCCGCCCTTGTATATCGGCTGACGCTTGGCAGACGGCATGGGCAATGCGTGACAAGGTGGCAAACATCATAGAGGAAATGGAGGGATTCTAATGGTTACTGCACAGCAGTTACGAGACAGCAACGTGTCAGCGCGCGAAGTGGCGCACATGATGTACAACCACGGCTTTGAGCTTGAGAGCCTGATTAGCGAGCTGATGGGAGAGTTTGAGCAGCTCAAGGACAAGCAGGAAGTGAGCTGGGGCGATATCGGGGCGCACACAAAGGAATGGCAGATCATACAGGGTGCGCTTGAATGGTTGCGTGAGGCCAAGGACATCGGATAAATTGCCCGCCCCTTGGGAGGGGTAGGGACGGGCTGCTGGGCATAAAGGAGGAAAGCCCAGCTAACAGACAAAAGGAGGCTACCATGGACGAAGCGAGGACACAAGATGAAAAAAGAAAACAAGCGCACCATTGCGATGGTGCTCAACCTGGACAAGCGGCAGGACAAGGTGATCAGCCTGATGTGGGACGACATCTGCGCCACCGCCCCGACAGCGAATACATCACACACGCTGAGATTGCTGCTGCGGGAAAAGCACGAGCGCGGGGTATCCAGCGGGGCTTATCCACCAAGGGACAATGCAAATGTGCAGCTTGCGGCACCTACATTGCCCCGGCTCAAGCGGAAGCCTGGACGACCGCCCAAGGACGGCACCTGACATTCTGCGGCGTTGACTGCAAGCACGCTTGGATTGCGGCCTTTGATACACCAGGGAGCCGCAAGGAATACGAGCGCAGGCAGTTTCCCGCGCTACCACCGGCGCACATGCCGATAATACAGCGTGCGCTTGTAATACTAATCGGGGCCGTGGCTACTATGGCCTTCTGGCTCATGCTCACAGCATAGGAGGACGAAATGCACACGAGCGAATCAACAGACAAACTATTCACGGCGATAGCCAAGGCACAGGCAGAGATGCCGACAGTGGCTAAGACGGCAATCAACCCGCATTTCAGGAGCAAGTTTGCACCCCTGGACGCGGTACACAAGGCGGCACAGCCTATATTGGCAAAGCATGGGCTGGCATTGCTGGCCGTTACCAGCGCAGCCGACAGCGAGGCAGTGACAATGGTGCGGCTACAATGCGGCGACCAGTGGCTTGAATGCACGCTGGCAATGAAACCCAAGAGTACCGACCCGCAGCAGATAGGCTCTTGCAATACCTACGCACGGCGCTACCTCTACGGCATGCTGTTTGGGCTGGTAACTGAGGAGGACACGGACGGCACCGACACGACGCCAGAGCCGCCCAAGAATGCTTCAAAGCCCAAAGGCAAGCCCAAGGCACCGGCAACCAAGCCAAAGCCCTACAAGGCGGCTTTAGACGAGCCTACGGTGCAGCATTTGACGGCGCTCGGCTGGAAGTATGAGCAGTGCATGGAGTGTTGGGAAGCGCACCCCGACAAAGCTGACTTTCAGGCAGCGGTGGCCGCAGCCAGGACTGAGCAGCTAAAGGCAGCGGGCGCAATCAAGAAGGGCAGCGAGGTATGAGTGAGGCGTTTGACGCTTTTGGCCGGCTAGATTGCGCTACGAAAGAGGGCAAGCTGTGGTGGGAAGCAAGGGTTGAGGACGCGCTTGATAGCAGTGGCATGTTTGAGGAGCCTGACACAGATCCGAAACAGATAATGGACCCGCCAGAGCTTTGCGCTTGTGGCGAGCCAGCAACAAGGGAATACATAGGAGGACGGATAACGCTGTTTTGCAATGCGTGCGGGCGGTTTAGCAGCTCGCATATCGAGAGTGAGCTACAAAAGCAATGGAAGGATGAGGCATGAGCGAAGAAATCAAAACAGACGCAGTGGAAAAGTATGAATCAGGACTACCGGAAGAAAAACACAACCGTATTGCAGGAGCATTCAACGAGAAAACCGAACAACTGAGGGAAATACTGAGCAAGGCCAGCGCGGTTCAAATCGCTGACGTGAACGACAAGAAAGGAATGACGTTAGCGCGTGAGTTGCGGCTGAAGCTCAAGAATATTCGCGTTGATGTTGAGAAAACCAGAAAGGCACTAAAGGAGGAATCGTTGCGCGAGGGCAAGGCTATTGATGGCATGGCTAACATTATCAAGTACCTGATCGTGCCCGCCGAAGAACGGTTGCAGGAACAGGAAGACACGGCCAAGCGAATCGAAGCCGAGAGGATTGCCGCAATCGCAGACAAGCGCAGGATTGAGCTGGAGAACTACGAGGTTGATTGTAGTTGCTTTGACCTTGGCGCAATGACTGACGAGGCTTATGAAACGCTCAGGTCTACGAGCGAGGCGGGACACAAGGCCAAGAAGGCAGCAGAGGAAGCCGAGCGCAAGCGGCTTGAGGATGAGCGCATTGCAAAGGAAAAAGCCGAAGCTGAACAGCGCGAGAAGGAGCGCAAGGAGCGTGAGCGGATAGAGGCTGAAAATTCCGAGCTGCGAAAGAAGCAGGAGGAAGCCGAGCGCAGGGCCGAGGAAGAAAGAAAGGCAAGAGAAGCCGAGGCTGCGAGGATTGAGGCTGAGCGACAAAAGGAAAGGGAAGCGGCAGAGCGCAAGGCAGCGGAAGAACGAAAACAGCAAGAGGCTGAGAAGGCAAAGCTGGAGGCTGAGCTGCGAAAGAAGCAGGAAGAAGAAGAAGCTCGCAAGGCTGCAGAAGTAGCCAGAATAAAGGCAGACAAGGAGGCAGAGCAAAAGAAGCTGGCAGCACCAGATAAAGAGAAGCTTGATATGCTCAAAGACGATATGCTCAAGCTGTCGATTCCGTCAGTCAGCAGCGACGACGCGATCAAGGTGATTGAGGAAGTGCGAAACCACCTGAACGCCGCATACAAGGCGATCAACGCATTCACAAGAAAGGAAGCATAAGCATGAGCTACGAATACACAGGCAGAATAGTACACATAGGCGAGATGGAAACCTACGGAAACTTCAGCAAGCGGGTGGTGGTAATCACTGACGACCACCCAGACTACCCGCAGGCGGTGCCGTTTGAGTTTGTGCAGAAGTGCGTGGACAAGCCGCTTGACTACAACGAGGGCGACACGGTGACGGTGAAGTTTGACCTGCGTGGCCGGGAGCACAACGGGCGCTACTTCGGGAGCAACACCGGATGGCACATAAGCGGCAACCAGTCCGAGCCGCAGCCAGTTGATAACCGCGAGGAAACGCAGGCTGGCGTTGACGAAGACGAAATACCTTTTTAGAGAAAAAACGGTTGACGCCGCACGAATGGTGTGGAATTATGGAAATTGCAAATAGAGGATTATGAAGTGAATATAGCCCCCAAAGCAGGTTTAGACATGGCGCAACGCCAACCTCTATTTGCAGCCTGCGGCGGGGGCTTACTTTTGGAGCTTTAGGATGAAGGCACACAAAGAGGCGCTTACTGAAGCCACTCGCCGCGTATTGGCTATGGATGAAGTTGATGGCGGTGACAGAGAGTTAAAAACGATTTGCGCGGCATTAGAAGCAGCAACAAAAAGCCGTGAATGGGTTTATGCCTATGACGCACTTTATATGTTGACTGATCGCATAAAAAATGAGGTGGCGCAATGCAGCTGACTATTGAAGAATCATTGCAGGCGCTAATCCCGCCACTCTCTAGCGAGGAATACGCGCAGCTAGAAGCCAACATACTGGCCGAGGGGTGCAGGGACGCACTCGTAGTGTGGGACAACACCATTATTGACGGACACAACAGATACCAGATATGCACTGAGCACAACCTGCCATTCGGCACAGAGGAGCGAAACTTCGCCAACCTGGATGAGGCAAAGGTGTGGATGATAGACAACCAGCGTGGCCGGCGCAACCTGACAGACGGCTGGAAGTTTGAGCTGGCACAGGCAAAGAAAGCGTTGCTGACAGAGAAACACGAAGAAGAAAGACTTGAGCGTCGTGTGTCAAATATTGACACACAAGAATCATCATCAGAGTCTGGGCGCACAAGGAATGCCATAGCCGCCGACTTGGGGTGGAGCACAGGCAAGGTTGCAATGGCCGATAAGGTATGGAAGGAAGCCGACGATAAAACCAAGGAAGCAGTGAAGGCTGGCGAGGTGAGTATCAATCAGGCTTATACCGAGGTCAAGCGGGAGAAGAAGAAAAAGGAGGTAGAGAGAAGGATCAAACAGGCTAATGAATCACCAATACGTGCACCTTCTGCTGGACCTTACGACTTGATATTGGCTGACCCGCCGTGGAGGTATGACTTCAGCGAGACAAAGTCGCGCGACATTGAAAACAATTACCCTACTGCTACTGTAGAAGATATATGCAGCCACAAGCCAGATTCAAGCGACCATAGCATTCTGTTATTGTGGGCAACTGCTCCAAAAATTCTTGAGGCATTTAGGGTTATGGAGGCATGGGGGTTTACATACAAGACCCAGGCTGTATGGGACAAAGAGAAGATTGGCATGGGTTACTGGTTCAGGGGGCAGCATGAAATACTGATAGTTGCCACAAAAGGAAACCCAAGCCCGCCACCGCCTGACTTCAGGGTTAGTAGCGTTTTCAGGGAAGCGAGAGGGAAGCACAGCAAGAAGCCTGAATGTGTTTACAAATGGATTGAGCAGGCTTTTCATGGTCACAATAAACTAGAAATGTATTGCCGACAGCCGCGCGATGGGTGGGGGGCTTGGGGTAATGAGGTATGAACGAGTTTGCTAAAGATCTAAAGTATAGCCATAGCCAAGAGGAGAACTCCATGTGGGCGACAATCTATAGGAATGCATTTCCTGACATGATTGACTTCCATAGTGTGAGAAGCGATGGACAACACCAGAGAGCGGGCATTGACAGGATTGTGGTGCTAGAATCATCTAGGTGTATAAAGATAGACGAAAAGGTAAGGCGCAAGGATTACGGCGATATATTGGTTGAGTATGTATCATGCGACCATGCAGGAACTCCTGGATGGGCAGAGAAGGCTCTTCTTTGTGACTATATAGCCTACGCTATAGAGCCTAGCAAAATATGCTATATGCTGCCAGTTGTTCAGCTACAACAAGCATGGGCGACGAACAAGGAGGATTGGCTAAACGAATACGGCAGAAAGTCAGCGCCTAATCCAGGCTACAACACGCTGAACTGTCCTGTGCCTGTGAATGTATTGTTTCGCGCACTAGGACAACAGTTGAGGGTGAGGTGGTAGAATGAAGCATAACCCTTGGTTCAAATTCAACCCGACCCGGTGGCTTGCCGACCCGCACTTGAGGATGTGCAGCCCGCAATCTCATGGCCTGCTAATCAACCTGATGGCCTACGCCCATAACGGTAACCCTTATGGGTATCTGAGCAACGGAGGCATGGCTATCGGTCCCCAGGAGGCGAGCAGGATGCTGGCATGGAACCACCAGACCGTTAGCAGAGCATGGGCTGAGCTGGAGCAGCATGGCCGCATAGCACGAGCAGAGGGCGAGCTTTGGTGTATTCCGTCAATGGTGAAAGACTACGCTTACTCTTTGCAGCAAAGCGAGTTAGGCAAGCAGGGTGGCAATCCTGCCCTTATGGCCACCCTTAAGGCCACCCATAAACCAGAGAAGAATAAGAGAAGAGAAGAGAAGAATAATAACGATCAGGCCTTTACCGCTATCTGGAATAAGTACCCCAGCAAGAACGGCAAGGATAGGGCCATGAAGGCTTACGATAAGGCCAAAAAAGAGGGCGTGACGGATTCTGAGATTATGGAAGGGATTGATAGGTACATTGCGTATGTAGAGCACCAGCGCAAAAACGGCTTTGCTGATTTGAAGTACAAGCACGGCGCAACCTGGTTTCATCAGCGGTGCTGGCTGGATGAGTACATAATAGGCGACGATAGCCAGAGCAGGAATGTGATATGAGCAACGACATAACGCGCAACGACATTTTGCAGGCTTACCCGCTACGCAAAATGATAGCGGAAAGCGGCTGCAAGCTGGTCAAAGACGGAAGCCGAATGAAGTGCTGCTGCCCATTCCACAACGAGAAAACCCCAAGCCTTGTGTACTACCCAGACCAGGACAGTTTTCATTGCTACGGTTGCGGCAAGAGCGGCACGGCTATTGATTGGGAAGCACACATGAATCATGGCGGCAATACGAGAGCGGCATACAGGGAATTGGCAGAGAGGGTGAAGCAGGAAACGACACAACGCCAGCAAGCTGCTAAATCTCCTGCCCTTGCGCCAAAACAGCAGGGCAAGAAAGAGGTTGAAGAAACATACGAATATGTAGACGCCAGCGGCAAGGTAAGATTTTGCGTTGATAGGTTGAAAGATGAAAACGGGAAAAAGAGCTTTCACCAGTACCATATTCAGGCTGGCCGCAAGGTTTACAAGATGGATGGTGTGGAGCGCATACTGTACAGGTTGCCGCAGGTAATGAATGAGTTGCTTGTGATGCTGTGCGAAGGTGAGAAGTGCGTGCACGCTCTTGAGGAATGCGGCTACACGGCAACAACAAACCCAGGCGGCAGCAAGAGCTGGAAATCTGGCTATGCTCAATACTTAGCGGGCAAAGAGGTTGTTGTGTTTCCGGATAATGACGATCCCGGAGAGGCTTGGCTAGAGAGCGTCAAAGAATCGCTGGCATCAAACGTGAAGAGCATGAGGGTGATTCGTATGCCAGAAACGCATAACGACATTGCTGACATGCTGGATGCTGATGGCGTAGTACAGACAACCTCTTGGATAAGCAACCAGTTCAAGGAAACCGCAGCAATATACAGGGGCGTAGAGCTTCCGTTGCTTTCTTCCGCAGAGCTTGAGAGTAGATATGCTGATTTCATTGGTCTTGGTGATTTTTCTAGTGTTAATTTAGGTAGATTTGTGGCTAGCTTTGGTGAGTATGTGCGCCCGCTTTATCCTGGTGACTTGGTAACAATCATGGCCGACACTGGTGTTGGAAAGACGGCTATTGCCAGAAACATTGCAAGGTCATTGCGCCCGCAACCATGCGTATTCTTTGAGATTGAGCTGACTGATGTGCTAATGGCTGAGCGCGACATTGCAATGGTGCACGATATGAGTGCTGCCCGCGTTGAGTTTTTGAGCCGTACACAGAAGAAGCGATTTGATATGTCGGCAATGGATCACGTTTACACATGCGTTGAGAGCAAGGTCACACCGGAGTTTATTGAGCAAGTGGTTAACAAGAGTGAGTTGATGATAGGCCAGCGCCCGGTAGCTGTTTTCGTAGATTACATCGGGCTGGTAAAGGGCGGCTTTGGTAAACGCTATGAGCGCATGAGCGCAATAGCCGAAGAATTGAAGGTGGTAGCAAAAGCAACACAGACAGTGCTATTTATCACAAGCCAGGTACACCGTGACACGGCGGGAGAAATAGGATTGCATGATGCAAAGGATTCAGGCAGCATCGAAAACAGCAGCGCATTAGTTCTCGGAGCGTGGAGGCCAACAAGAGAGCTATTGAGAATCAAGGTGCTGAAACAGACAAAAGGCATGGCAGGCGATACCATAGACTGTGAGTATATCGGTGCTCATAGTATCATCAAGGAATGGAAGGGTGATTTACCACAAGGCGCATAGCCGTTGATTGAAGCAAACAAAAGGAGGACATGATGACAAAATCAGAAGCAATAGAACGGGCTAAGAAGAACAGGGCTACGATGGGCTACCTCAAGGCTTATGAGCCTGAAGTGTACAAGGTGCTGGTAGATGCTTATTACGAAGATCGGCTTATGTGGAATAAAGGATGGCTACAAGACAATCGTCAACCAATCTGCAGAACTTTGACCCTCCGTCTCAAGCCCGACTACCAGCCACCCCTGAGCAAGGATCTGCCGGAAGTGCCTGATGGTATAGAGGTGCCTGACGGTTGTACTTATGTTGGGTTTGGTGATAAAAAAAACTCTCCGTTGAAGATCACACACAGCATACTGAAGTTGTGCGGAAATGAGTGGTTTTCTGGGCACACTGGGTTTGATCCAAAATCACAATACGCCATCAGGAATGGCTCTGATTCCTCGATATGGGCGCGGTTCGGGCTGGAGAGGCCAGTGTTCGCCGCTGGCGCTTTACGATAACCAACACAGGAGGACATGATGACAAAAGCAGAAGCAATCGAACGGGCGAAGAAGAATACAGCGACGATGGACTATCTTGAGGCAGAGGAACCTGAAGTGTATAAGGTGCTGAAGGATGCTGATTACAAAGATCGGCTGTATTGGGTTGGTTGTTGGGTTTGTGACATTGAACATCCAGTAGTCACTAGTCTGGCGACATTCCGTCTCAAGCCCGACTACCAGCCACCCCTGAGCAAGCATCTGCCGGAGATACCTGAAGGTATAGAGGTGCCTGACGGTTGTACTTATGTTGGGTTTGGTGATGAGGAGAACAGATTCCTGTCATCTTCCAAGTACATTATGGCACGATGCTATGGTGCTTGGTTTTTAGATTTCCCAGGAGGTAGTCCCAATGAACACTACGCCGTAAAGAACGACGCCCCTGCTGAGATATGGGCGCGGTTCGGGCTAGAGAAGCCCGTGTTTGCAGAGAAGCGCATCCCGCTTGAGCAGTCCGACTACGCAGGGTGTACGCATATTGAGTGGGAAGATGGTGAGTGGACTAAATACAACGTGACAAAAAGCCATGTTGCGTGTATCGCACATAGCACTATGGCCGAAACCGACAACAAGCGCGTGATGTACGATGGCCGTATACTGCCGTGCTACAAGACTGAGGGGGAGTGATGCACATATTTCACAAGTGGGAATACTACGGAGAAGTATATATAGAAACGTTCTTGGGAGCGTCAATCAGGCATGTTCGTAATCAGTTCAGACGTTGTTCTGTATGTGGGAAAGTGCAAGAACATTGGTCTTGTATGGGAGGATCAGGCTGGGAAACTCTACCTGTCCGACATACGTCCATATTGAACAGGCGAATCGTTGAAGGAGAGCTTAGAAAATACACAGGCGAGCCGCTTGTGGAAAATTAAGGACTAACACCATCCACCCCAGGCCGAAACATGGTAAATGCGTACACGTATGGCCAGCCCCGCACGGTGCGGGGTACGGGGTGGGCGGCGAAATGTCGAGTTATGAGGCAACACGGACGTTGTGCAAGTCGATGAATGAGGCAACACGGACGTTGTACTTGGGTCTTACATATAGGGCATGCCCTATATGCTAAAGCGAGGATGTAGAGATGTCAAGGAATGCACATAAAGCCGCCCTGCGCGGCGAGAGGAGTGAGGGATGAAAGAATGCGTGACACACCATGCGGCTTGTGAATGCCGTGAAGCTAAGTTTGTCGAACTTGAGGCCGAGAACGAGCGGCTGCGGGAGGCGCTGGTCAGGTATGGCGTACACGACAGAGGGCATAAGTGCGCGCTCAATTCTATCAACGGGCTATGTTGCACTTGCGGATTTGAAGCCGCCCTGCGCGGCGATACAACACAGGAGGTAACGAAATGAGATGGGGTTTGGTAATGAACTGGTGGAAGGTGGTGCTGTTTCGGCGGTGCCCGGCGTGCAACGGTCGGACTAAGATGGTGAAGTTCATGCGCCGTTGGGAATGCAAGAAGTGCGGCGACACCTGGCGCGAGGTGGGGTGATGAGAACAAAAATGAAGACGTATAGAATCACAAAAGCAGACCTGAACGAACGAAACGAGTACATAGGCAACACGGACCTGTCTGACTTTGACGGACACATCGAGTCTGACGAGAATCTTGGCGCCATCTACATCAAGACGCTGTGCGCAAGTGGCGGGATTCTGCTCAGAGACGGCACAGGCGTGACGGCAGGCGGGAGCGTGGAAGCAGGCGGGAACGTGATAGCAGGCGGGAACGTGATAGCAGGCTGGAACGTGATAGCAGGCGGGAGCGTGGAAGCAGGCAGGAGCGTGGAAGCAGGCGGGAGCGTGGAAGCAGGCGGGAACGTGAAAGCAGGCGAAAGCGTGGAAGCAGGCGAAAGCGTGGAAGCAGGATTGTCTATTGTATGCAATACTTTGTCGGTCGGGCTGCGGATATTCGCCGGACTTGCGACGTGGAAGATTCCTAGCCCAGAGGAAACAGAGATCCGGTGTGGAGTGCTTGTCAAGGGCGACGTGTGCTACGGCAATCTGGTAATCACAAATTCCGCCCTGCGCGGCGAAAGGAGTGAGGGATGAGCGATATCATATGCCCAATGTGCGGAGTTTCGGTAAATGAAAGCATTGTAGACACCTACATCAAAACGAACGCCCAACTCCGTGCCGACCTTGCGCGGGTGACTGCGGAGCGGGACAACCTAAAAGCAGTTGCAGGTGATGCACATTCGAGTGTCTTCTGCAAGAACTGCGGCACATTGAAGCGGCTGCGGGAGGCGCTGGCTGAATGCCTGCGGATAGCCAAGAACGACGATGGCGAAGACTGGGCAGACAAGGCAGCGATTGAGATGTTAGCACAAGCCGCCCTGCGCGGCGAAAAGGAGTGAGGGATGAAGACTGGCGACTATGTAAAAGTAATATCCCCAGACGGCGACGAAACCGAATTACTAATCAACAGTGGCTGGATGATTGATGACCCAGAAGCAATTGCTGAGGAGGTTGCTAAAGCTGACATGGATAATGCTTGCGGCGAGTTGAGCGACCCGAATGATTGGCCGCGCCTGTATGTAGTTCACTTAGACAATGGCCCTGTCAAGGTGTCAGTGGATATAGAATATGAACCGCATTTCTATACTGAGATTGAGGAGTGCAGGGAGCGGGAGGTGGATAATCTACAAAACTGTGTACTTACTGCAACGGAATAGGTTAGGATTACGCAATGATTCCGAATATCAAGAGCCGAAAGCCTCTCACTGACGCTCAAATCTCGATCCGAATGTTTACGGATATCACCGCAGCCTGCTGTGAATACGCGGCGGGAGCTAGCCTGCGGAGTGGCTCACTTGTTTTCGGGCGTACAGCCGCCCACTACCCAACTGGTGCTATCAATGATTGACGGCTTCCTACTCAAGCTGCTGGACTACGCCGAGGAGCTATGCCCGGTGCAGGTTGTGCTTGGCGACCAGCGCGGCATCCGGCGCGTGTGCGGCAGGCCGTGGAAGGTGCTGCAACCAGGGGCCCACCTGCACCTGTTCAAGCTGTACGACATCGACATCATTGACGTAACCGAAGAAACCGTAATGTGCGTGATGCAGTCGGTGACAACCAGCGACGGCAAGACGCTGACCGCAGAGATAACCATGCTGCGCGAGGTGAGCGACCCGATAGCCTTTCGGTACAACGCCACCGATGCCGACGAGTGTATACGAAGTAGAGCCTGCGATGCGGTGACGGCATGGGCCAACGAGCACACGCTTGAGGAATGTCTGAAGGTATCAACGCTTCAGGGCCAGATGTTCACCAACTTCAAGGCGACGTGCACGCGCAAGTACGGTGCGCGGATAACAGAGATATGCATAGAGCAGCTAACACCAGCCCCGGTTCACAGGATTATGGGCTGGGGGGAGTAACAAAGGGAGGAAGCATGAAGAAAAGAGGAGTAATCATAAGCGACCTGCATTGCGGGCACCTGGTTGGGCTGACGCCGCCAGCGTACCAAATCAAGCCGGTACGCTCAGGAACAAGCAAGCGCACAAAATGGAGCAAAATACAGGACGAGCTATGGCGGGCGTACGTCAAGATGCTAAAGCAGCACGGGCCATTCGACTTCTGCCTGTACGCTGGCGACGGCATTGACGGCAGCGGCAAGCGCAGCGGTGGCTCAGAGCTGATAACCACGGACATTGAAGAGCAGTGCAACATGGCTACCGAGTGCATTGACCAGATACGGCTGCACGCCAAGCGCGGATTCAAGGTTGTAGGGTGTTACGGCACTCCCTACCACTGCGGAGAGATAGAGGACAGCGAGAACCACATTGCCAAGCAGGCAGGTTTCGACAAGATAGGAAGCCATGAGTGGGTAGACGTAAACGGCTGCATCATAGACTTGAAGCACCACATAGGCAGCTCAAGCATACCGCACGGCAGGCATACTGCCATTGCGCGTGACCGCTTGCAAAACCTGCTATGGGCAGAGCGTGATCAGCAGCCACGGGCCAACATACTGCTGCGCGGCCACTGCCACTTCCACAACTTCTGCGGTGGGCCTAACTGGACGTCCATCACCTTGCCAGCACTCCAGGCCGCTGGGACCAAGTACGGCGCTCGCAGATGCAGCGGCATCGTGGATTGGGGCATGACTTTTATAGAGGTAGACAATGACGGAGGGTTTGACTGGTGCTGTGACACCATTCAGTTCAAGACACAAAAAGCGGAGGTGGTAAAGATATGAAATCAACAGGCAAAAAAGGGCGGGTGCTAACACTGGATAGCTGCAAGCGGAAACACGGCGGGGTGACGCGAAGTTGCGTTCGCATACCGCCGGGTTTGAAGATGTTTATTGACTACCTTGACGGGCTGGAGTTTGCGGAAGTAGAAGATAGCCTGTCTTCGGTATGCTTTGCATCCGGGGCCAGCATCCATGTAATAGAGAAGAACCGGCACCATCCAGAGCTGCAACGGCGCAGGGTGGCCGAGAAGCCCGGACTCAACAACCGCTACGTCTACGGGTCGGTTGAAACGTGCGATGCGCTGCGGGCAGGAAGGGAGGAAAAATGAGCAATAAAGAAAGCTGGAAAGTCCTTGGATGGTCTGATGAGTACGGCAACGTCAAGTGCAGCACTTGTGGCAGAGTGCAAAGCCCTGCGTTCAAGGCGTGCCTAGACTGCTGCCAGCATGACACGCTGGACTTCACCGAGCAATGGATAGACAATGCTGGTTGGGCGCTGGATATTGAGTGCAGCGAATGCGGCAAGAACTTTGGGTTCAACAATCGATACATGATAGCCAACTATAAGGCTGTGCGAAGGGAGGAGAAATGAGCGATAAAGACACCAGCAATGCGAGCGTAGTGCAGGGGTTTGAAACGCGGGTGACTCAGGTGACGGTAGTTAGGAAGGACAAGCCGCTGTTCGACGAGTCAGCAACCGTTGTCACGATTGAGCCTGAGGTCGGCGGTGAGTACTTGTACGTCCAGCAGTGCGGCAACGATCAAGAACTCGGCAGGATAGCCGTTGACTCAACAGACTGGCCCGGCATTCGGGATGCAATCGACGCGATGATGCAAAATTGCAGGGAGTATCCGACAGTTGGCAACGCAACACCCTGCCCCTGCTGCGGCGAAATAGGTGAGCACAAGATGAGCTGCGAAAACCGAGAAGAAACGACAGATAAGGAGGCGAATCAGTGAGCAGGCAACCAGACGTAAAGAGGGTGACGTGGCGACAGTTTCGCTCGTGGTGTTGCTCCGGTTTCCACTATCGCGGGGTTGGTCCGCAGCTTTGCAAGTGTCACGGCAATGACGGCAAGCACGTCACAGATATCAGCCTGCCGAAATGCAACCGCGACAGGTGCCCAAGGTGGGCCGAGTTTGCGGATGTGCGGGACGCTAAGCGAGTCAAGAAGGCAGTGGCGTCAATCCTGCGTGACTGTGGTGCATGTGCTCTAGCTCGACACCTTGAGTCAGCGATAGGTGACAAAACGACAGGAGAAGGCTCCAATGATGGGGCGTGAATTATTCGACAAGTGCGCCGAAGTCAAGCGCATGAAAGACGGGTCTGTTCAGGTACATTGCAAGCTGGGCTTGTGGAGTGTGTCTGGCCATGACGAAGACTATGTTATGTGTGAGGCGTGGCGGTACTGGCGGCTGTATTACTCGGACGGCGAGTACGACCGGATTCTCAACAAAACGACAGAACCAAGCGAAAGGAGCAATAAATGAGAGGCGATGGCAGAATGGTATTGCCGGTAAAGCCTGCCGCAGCGTGGTGTACAACGCGCAGCTTGCCGTTGGTAAATGCGGGTGCCGGTTCGACTCCGGCTCGTCTCTTAACGACTAACAGAAAAGGAGAAACTGAATGAGCCTGAAATATGAGCAATACAGGTCGCTGCACCACACAAGGCATTTCCTACGCGACATAATGATCGGACCACGGATGCCGACCAAGGTGCTGCGGGAGAGGGCGTCCAGATGCCTTCGCCACTACCCATTTCTGGCACGCAACGGAGAGCCGATATTTAGCATGGACGACTTTGAATGCCCTGACCTGGAGGATGAATGATGAAGCGCACACCACTCAAGCGAAAGACGCCGCTGCGGAAGGCCAGCCAGAAGGCAAAGCGCATTCAGGAGCGCCGTATGGACGTGAAATGGAGCAAGTGCATAAGGGCAATCAGGAAGTGCGCTATGTGCGGGGAAACCAATAAGCAGCTACACGCGCACCACCTGATAACCCGCTCCAGGAAGTGTTTACGCTGGAAGCTGGAGAATGGGCTATGTCTCTGCGCCAGTTGCCACAAGCTAGGGGCAGAGTCAGCGCACCGCAACCCGCATGTATTCACAATGCGCTTACGAGAGCGCTATCCTGACCGCTGGGAGTGGATACGCGACAACAAGGCGACTGTAGGGGTGCGCGTTGACTTGGACGCTGTTGAGGCGTTTCTGGATAGCATAATGCCAAAGGAGGGCGAGTAATGGACGAAGACACACAAACCTGCATAGATGAAATCAAGGAAAGCATGGGATGGGAGGCGCTAAGGTATGTCGCGCTGGTCACAGAGGAGGGCGGCGACCCGACGGCAGCGCCCATTGATGTGCGGGGCACGGGATATGAGATTACGCTGAGAAAGAGGGAGTGTTGATATGGGTTGGATAATACCAGTTGCGCTGCTGGCTATGCTGGCAATAGTTAGGATGGGCAGGGTAGAGAGTGACGGCGACAACCTCAAGCGCAGGGGTGATGAGGAGGACGAGCGCAACATACGAAACCACATGCGCTACCATAATTGCAGCTATGACGAGGCTGCAAGGGCGTATTGGGCCTACATGGACGCGCCGGATGAGTGAAAAGGGCGATTTTTGTGTGTTTCGGAGCAAAAAAGGTACTCCTAGGAAGATGAGAAGCAAGCGGGTTTAAGCAC
>Ga0180433_10001764_pt1 | contig 35484 bp, 28 predicted proteins | sample SS_ome_8_FD_132980 | JGI IMG/M metagenome (GOLD analysis project Ga0180433, IMG submission 132980) | Hypersaline lake sediment archaeal communities from the Salton Sea, California, USA - SS_1_D_1 metaG | ecosystem: Environmental > Aquatic > Non-marine Saline and Alkaline > Hypersaline >...
CTCCTTATAATAACTAAGAAAAATTTTAAAAAATAGGTAAGTAATTTTTTATAAGGAAAAATTTAAATACTTTTTTATAATGATTTCGTACCCTTCGACAAGCTCAGGGCGAACGGATTTAATAAAAACACTTTAAGTAGGGATATCTTAATCTTGTTTTTGTTTTTTCTTAGATCGAGTTTGCGTTAATTAACGCGAACTCAATCTAAGAAAGCTTTAATTTAATAATACCTATTTGCTTTTGTATCTTCTTAAGTCGAATGCACGTTAAATAATTTTACTTTTCGGATAGGCTCTTAGTTTTTCTTGATATATCCCAATTTTAACTCTTCCTGGTAAAAGATATACAAGCCAAGAGAAATAATACCCAGTGACAAAAAAAATGATAGGGAGGGCATTTCTTTCAAAAACACATTGCCAAACAGAACAGCAAACAAGGGAGTAACAAAACCTGCAAACGACAAAAAAGTAATAGAATACTTCCGTAAAAGGTAACCATAAAGATTATAACATATGATATTTGCGATCACGATAAGCAACAAGGCATACCCAGAACAGACTGAAATATCAAACAAGAACGAAGAACTTTGAATTTTCAGCGTTGGGTAACCCTCTACAAAAAAGGAGCTCAATAAAGCCAGAAATCCGCCTGTTAACATTCCAACTCCATTCACCATAATAGGAGAATATCCCTTATTTTGAATTAACTTCTTAAAAACCGCCCATCCATACACCGCAGATGTAACAGAAATAAGCAGCGCAATCTCCGGCCAAGAAAGAAAGCCAAATGCATGATGTGCACCTTCACCAGGAGACTTTCCGTTTGCCAAAACAATAAAAAAGCCAGAAAAACCTAATAAAAGCCCGAACCATTTTTTTTTGGTCATTTTTTCGGCAAAAAAGAGATATGCAAAAATAGCAGCAAGAAATGGGGACAAGTTATAAATCAATGCAACTTTGAATGAGGTCACATATTGTAACGCCCAATATTCAGCTAAAAATGCAACTAAAACATGAAAAATAGCAATTTGAGCAAAAAGCCAAATATGCTCTTTTTTTATATAAAAGCGCTCTTTGCGAAACAAATATTGATAAGAAAGAAGAATAATACCACCTATGACCATCCGTATACCGATAAAAAATACCGGATGTAGATATTCCATAACCGCCTTGCCGATAGTAAAGGTACTCGCAAAAAGCATGTACATGAGAATCACAAGAAACATGATAACTCCTTAATATACCATTTCTTCAACCAACCTATGTCAAGCATGGTTAAACACTCAGAAGGATCTGGCGAACAGATAAAGAAAAACACTAACTTCAAACAAAAAAGTCTTAAATAGACTTTTAACTCCCTTCAGCAATACCGGGCAATGGATCATAATCAACAACTTTTACACGCTGAATATCCACGGCCTTACCTGTTACAGGATCAACATCAATATATACACCTGTCATCGTGTAAGGAGGATCTTTATCAACCACAAACTTAACTGGCATCTGCGTCATCAAATGCGAAATAATCGGTTCTTTGGTCATGCCAATCATGGAGTTTAATGAACCAACCATTCCCAAATCACCTATATATGCCTCACCGCCAGGCAAAACTCTTTCGTCAGCGGTCTGGACATGCGTGTGGGTTCCAACAAGACCACTTATTTTTCCATCTAAGAAATATGCCAGTCCCAACTTTTCCGACGTTGCCTCTGCATGAAAATCAACAAAAATAATATTTGTTTTGCTTTTTAGGTAACTAACCATTGTTTCTGCTGTTCTAAAAGGGCACTCCATATGATCTCGCATAAAGATTCGCCCCTGAAGATTAATCACACCAACAACATAGCCCTTACATTCAAACGTGGTAACACCGGTGCCAGGACAAGAGCTTGGATAATTTGCAGGACGCAATAGATCGTTATATTCAGAAAGGTAGGAATATATCTCTCTTTGGCGCCAAATATGATTCCCTGAAGTAATTACATTAACGCCACAATGCTTAAAAAAGCGTACAATTTTTGAGGTAATACCTTTTCCTGCTGCACTATTTTCGCCGTTAACAATAATCGCGTCTATCGAAAGCTCACGTTTTAGTCGCCCAATATGTTTTTGAAACATAGTGCGACCGGTAACACCAATGACGTCACCGATAAAAAGAACGCGTATATAGCTCATTTTACTTTACCTTGCATATTCAACAACTCGTTTTTCACGAATTACATTAACTTTAATTTGACCAGGAAAACTCATTTCTTCTTCGATCTTATTTGCTATAGAACGAGCTAAATTTTTAGACTGTTCATCCGAAAGGTTATCTTCTTCTACAATAACACGTACTTCCCTGCCAGCTTGTAATGCGTATGCCTTTTTTACACCGTCAAATGAATTTGCTATTGTTTCAAGACTTTCTAGACGTTTGAGGTATGCCGCAAGAGTTTCTCTTCGTGCACCAGGTCGAGAAGCTGAAATGGTATCTGCAATCACAACAATTGGATCATAAATAGATTTAAATGCACCGTCTTCATGGTGAGCAGCAATAGCATTTACAATGATAGGATCTTCACCGCAACGCTTTGCGATATTTGCACCGATTTGAGCGTGTGGACCATCTAATTCTGCCGAAACAGCTTTTCCTATATCATGGAATAAACCAGCTCTCAACGCAACTTGCCCGTCCAAGCCTAGCTCTTCCGCGATCATTCGAGCAAAACCGGCAACTTCTTTACTATGCACTAATACATTTTGAGAAAAACTTGTTCTAAAATGTAATTTACCAAGCAATGTTACAAGTTCAGGGTGCACTCCTTGCAAATTAAACTCTAAAATAGCTTCTCTACCATAATCTTCTATAATTTCATCAAGCTCTTTTTCGCATTGCTCAACGGTTTCTTCAATTCTTGTTGGATTAATTCTACCATCCGCAATCAATTTTTCTAATGCGCGCCTTGCAATCTCTCTTCTAATAGGGTTAAAGCCTGAAATGGTGATTACCTCAGGAGTATCACCAATAACAAATTCCATACCCGTAGCAAGCTCTAACGCCTTTACATTTCGGCCTTCTTTACCAATAATTCGGCCCTTCATCTCATCACTTGGCAAATGAACCACGCCTGATGAGTGAGGAGCAACTAAATCTGCAGCATGTCGCTGCATAGAACCAATAATAATATGTGTAGCTTTGCTCTTAGCCGTTTCTCTGGCATCTTCTTCAACTTTTTGTATCCATTTTTGACTGGAAAGTTTAACTTCTGCCTCTAGGGTATCTAAAAGTACCTGTTTGGCTTCACTTTGAGTCATATTACTCAAGCGTTCAAGCTTTGCAACAAGGTCGACATGTAAGCGTTTAAGTTTTGTTTCATCTGAGCGTACCGCATCTTCTTGCCGCAAAAGACCCCGCTCTTTTTGTTGCATCTCGCGTTTTAGGTCGTCTAAACGTTGTTCTTTTTTATCAAGATTTTCATATTTTACGTTCAATTTGCTTTGAAGGCGGTCCAATTCAAGGCGTTCACGCTTAATATCAAGCTCAAACTCATTTCTTTTTTTATGGATATCGTCTTTAACTTTTAAAAACGCTTCTTTTTTCTCATTTTCTATTTCACGCTTTACATCTTTCCATTTAACCCGAGACTCTTCTAAAAACAGATTCGCCTTGTCGAGCTTCTTCTTCGAATAAATCAAAAGGAGAATGGCTAAAAGTATCCCAACTCCTCCTGATATTGCTAAAATTAAACTTACCATAATCAATCCTAAGTAAATATTTACAATAATTAAAATTCAAATACATGATCATACATTAACCCAAATATACGCGCCACAAGCATTTACACCTTACAAATAGGCAAAATGCAGGCACCTCAAAAATTTTTATTTTAAAAAATCAGAAAAATTTACCCTGAAAAGTGTTAACTAAATTAACAAGTTAATGACTGAAAAGAGGAACTCAAACCTTCTTTTTCTATAAGCTTTACTAACTTCTCCTTACGTTCTTCAATCTCATCAAGACTTGACTCTAACGCTAAAAGCTTACTCGAAAGACGTAATGCCGTTAAAACTGCAACCTTTTTAGGATCGCCCAAATTGGCCTTTCTGGCTATTTCATTCATAATTTCATCTACCAAAGAAGAAGCACGTATTAGGTGCTCTTCTTTTTCATCACTTATCAATGCATATTGGTCGTTAAAAATATCTACAATGACCTTCTTTTTTTCACTCATTGCATATCTTCTTGTTCTACTAGAGAATCTATACTTTTTATCAAATCCTCAACAACCATTTTAGTTAAAGCCTTTTCCTGGCTTAACTCTTCTAAGTTCTTACTGCTTTGGGCTACGGCCCCTTCAACAGTTTCTAAATTGCTATTTAAACCTTCTAATTCTAAAGAAAGCCTATTTTTTTCTTCTGCCAGCTTTTTAGTTTCATCCTTCAACACGCTGTTTTCATCTTTTAATTTGTCGATAAACTCTAGCAATGTTTTAATTTTTTTCTCAAGGATTCCTAAAGCGTCCATTCTACATCCCTTTCACTCATTACATTATTTTTCAAAATTGTTATTCAAAAACTATTGAAAGTGTAATAAGGAAAGGCAAATCATGTCAAGGAATCACTTTATCCCGTTGCTATATTAACTAACATAGAAAAAACTTTAGGTTCAAAAATAGCAATCTGACTCAACATTTTTCTGTTTAAATCTATATTTGCTTTTTTTAGGCCATGCATAAACTTGCTGTAAGAGGTGTCATTTTGCTTTGCAGCAGCACTAATTCTAGAAATAAAGAGCGCTCTAAAGTCTCTTTTTTTAAGCTTTCTACTTTTATATGCATACGCCATGGCACGCATAAGTGTCTCTTTAGCTCTTCTAAAAACATTCTTGCGTTGACCCCAAAAGCCTTTTGTTTGTTTTAAAACTCTTTTGTGTCTTTTTCTTGTTACCTTACTAGGTCTAATTCTACTCATCTAATTAACACTCCAGTCGATGTCTAATAATGTTATTTACCATTTATAAGGAAGTAAAACTTTAAAAATAGATTCATCTGCGCTACTTACATAAGCATTTTGGCGCAAATCTCTCTTGCATTTTGTTGTTTTCTTAGTTAAAAGGTGTCGCCTATAGGCTTGCCCTCTTTTAACTTTGCTTCCTTTTCCAACTACTTTAAACCGCTTTTTAGTCGCGGAATGCGTTCTCATTTTAGGCATAATCATATCCCCATTTGCTATTTAGCACTTTTTACATAATAAACCCTAGACCAAAATTGGCCTGCCCTCGAATCTTTCTCTCTTACTAGTTTATCTAAAATTCCGTGTTCTTCAAAGGTTTTTTCTATTCTTTCAAATAATTCTTGGCCTCGTTCATGCTTTGAGGCAATCTCACGGCCCCTAAACATCAGGGTAACCTTCAAATGCTTCCCTGCATTTAAAAACTCTAAACCACGCTTCATTTTTGTCTGGTAATCATGCTCTCCAATTTTTGGCCTCAACTTAACTTCTTTGATTTGAATAACCTTTTGTTTCTTCTTTGCCTCTACATGTTTTTTCTTTCTCTCATACAAAACCTTGCCGAAGTCCATTATCTTCACAACAGGAACACCTTTGCTCCCACTTTCGGCTATTTGTACAAGATCAAGATCAGCCTCTTGGGCCAATTTCAAAGCTTCCCTACGAGAGACAACTCCCACATTTTCGCCATCTTGATTTATAAGCTGCACCTGATTAGCACGTATATCTTCGTTGATAGGTTGCAAACTTTCTTTATTTTTATTATTTTTCAAGGCTACAACTACCCTTTAAAATTGGATTAAATTTTTCAACTACCAAAACAAACCTCCGTCACTTTCACAATCACCAACATTAAGCTGGCTTTTGATTTCGAAGCTCAATCTCTTCTTTCACCGCTGCAAATATTGAATCTGCTTCTTGAGCGTTTTCTTTTAGGTATTTCAACGCCTGATCTCGCCCCTGTGCTATTTTGCTCTCTCCAAAAGAGAACCAAGCACCAGACTGCTTAATAATACCGTAATGCAATGCCGCATCCAACAGATCAAGCTCCCTGCTTATCCCCTCACTAAACAATAGGTCTAGCTCAACAGATTTAAAAGGAGGCGCCATTTTATTTTTAACGACTTTAACTCTAATTCTATTACCAAAATGATGATCCTGCTTTTTTAAGCTCGCTATTCTTCTCACATCCAAGCGCAATGAGGAGTAAAATTTAAGAGCATTTCCACCTGTTGTTGTTTCCTTATTTCCCCACGACATGCCACCAATCTTATGTCGTATCTGGTTAATAAATACCAAGACAGTCTTAGATCTATTAACAACTGACGTCAATTTTCGTAAAGCTTGAGACATTAAACGTGCTTGCAATCCCACATGTGTATCTCCCATGTCTCCCTCAAGCTCTGCTTTTGGAACTAATGCTGCAACAGAATCAATAACTATTATATCAACCGCGCCTGATCGAATAAGCATTTCTGCAATATCCAGAGCTTGCTCACCATAGTCCGGCTGAGAAATAATTAAATTATCCACATCGATTCCGATGTTTGAAGCATACGTAGGATCAAGCGCATGTTCAGCGTCGATAAAGGCACAAATTCCGCCTTTTTTCTGGGCTTGCGCAATGGCATGCATAGCCAAGGTTGTCTTACCGGATGATTCTGGTCCAAAAATTTCAACAATTCTTCCTGCGGGTAATCCTCCAACACCTATAGCCTGATCTATCAAGATCGATCCCGTAGAAACAGCTTCTATCTTGGTGTTGCCGGCTTGCCCCAGAAGCATTACAGCTCCGTTGCCATACTGCTTGTCAATTTGTGCAAATGTAACCTCCAAAGCCTTTTTCTTGAAATTAAGATCCTGCTCATTTGTTGCACATTTTTTAGCAGTTTCCTTTGCAGCTTTGTTTTTCATAAATATAAGTTCCAGTCAAATGGTTATCGTTTAATTAAATCCTTATTTGTTTTTATTGTAGCTTTTTTACGTAAAAATGCAATAAAATCTTCCTTTGCGACCTTAGTTTTTTCTCTCATTAGCTCTTTTTTAATGGTGTCCTTCTTCTGGCCGTACTCCTTATCATTCACCTTCTCTATTTCATCAACCTTAACAAGATACCCTTCAGAGGTCTCTTGTGCCCCCCTATAAAACGCGACACCACCCACTTTTTCAATTTTAAGCATCTGATCAGCAGGATATCCTTTTGTTCTTAGCGCATTCACTTTTTCTTTGTCATTCTTCTTCGTCCAAACTGTCTTATCAAGAATTGCTCCATACTGCTTTGCATAAGCAACCTTAATCTCATCCAGGCTCTTTGTTTTAGCTTCTGTTTTAGCTTCTTCAAGGAACTTGTTCAATTTCGCTGACGCCTTCATTTCATATACATCGTTTTTGACCATTTCCTCTATATCTGCAAGCACCGGCAAGTGTCGCTTTTTCACATCAGAAAGCTGCACTAAAACACCTTTATCGTCTTCTACGTAGAACCTTGGAATATTACCTCTAATTCCAAATAACGTTTTAGATCTTTTAGTTTCTGTTTTTGCTTGTAATGGAACATCTTCTTTTTTTACTGCTTTTTTAATGATTTCATCAAACCTCTTTTTATCAAACTGGCGCTTTCCGATGATCTTATTCATGTCTCTGGTAAACAAACGTTTAAACTTCAAGTTTTCAATAGCACTTTTTATTTCAGCCTTTACAGCCTTTAAAGACTTAAATTCAGGCATCTTTCTTTTTACGCGTTGCACAATCTCAAAACCCTCATCGGTTCTGACAACCTTGGAAATATCACCGTCCGCCTTAAGCATAAATGTTGCCTTTTCAAACTCTTTATTTCTTGTTCCTCGAGAGAAGAATGGAAGCAGTCCGCCTTTTTCAGCCGTCTCTTTGTCATCAGACATTTTTTTGGCAACTTCCTCAAACTTAGATGGATTAAGCAACAAGTCTACCTGTACTTGATTTGCCTTTTCCAAAATAGGCGCCTCATCCTGACCTTCGGCAACCTTAAAGAGAATCCTTCGGGCTTGAATCTCCGCCGGCTTTTCAACATATTTGCGCATCTTATTGTCTTCATAGTAATTTTTAATATCATCTTCTGAAGCGCTTACCCCATAACTCTTAGGGTCAAAGACATACGCCTTACCAGATCGCTTTTCTGCTACCCAATACCTCTTTTTAAGAGCATTTTGTGTACCATAAAATTTCTTCAACGCTGCCTTACTAATTTTCTCTTTCTTTGCTTCTTTTAAAAAGGAATCAAAATCAAATGTTAAGACTGCAAATTTACGGGCAAGATAATCAAGGATATATCGCTGCTTAATTTCCTCCTCAGAAACATATGCCGCACCCTCAACAACCTGAATCACCATATCGCGCTTAAGGGCACTAATAACGGCATCTTCAAAATCTGTTGGGCTCATGCCCCACCTTCTCAGCGCTCTTACCAACGCAGCTTCATTAACACCGTGTTGTGTAATCGCACCAGAGGAAAGCAAGAATGGAAACTCTTTTTGCATAAAACCTGGATTATTTATGCTTTCAATAACCTGCTCAGAATCTATATGCAATGAAAGCTTTTTCGCCTCCTGATCCAACAATGTTTGTTCCACAAGCTGATTAAACGCCACTTTTTTAGGATCACCCGCGAGCCCCATATACCCAAGCAGTCGGTCGGCAAAATCACCAAATTGACTGCGATACCCTCTTATCATCTTCTCAAGAGACTGATATCGCAATAAATAATCTCGATATGGAACATATTGGCCATTAACCGAAACCACCCACCCCTCTTTTGCCGCACGTTTGGCAAGCCTTGGAATTACAATAAAACCAATACCTAAAGCAATAATTACAAGCCACAAAAAGATATTCCTTGCAGCTCTACTCTTCATCTTTCGTCTGATAAACGTAATCATTTAACATAACCTTTCATACTATAAAACTTCATAAACTAACACTGTACAATTCTTATACCTTTAAGTCTTTCCTTATCTTTAATTATATCAACAAATGCGATAAGGTCATTCTTATTATCAAATTTTTCTGTTATTACCTGATACCAGGTAATGGTTTTGCCTTTTGAGGTCTTACTTTTTCGCCGCTTTACAGTTACCGACAAATCCTGCTTATTCATCCTATTGGAAAACCTTCTGGCAGCTCCTAATGTTCCAAACCCAATAAGCTCTGCATAATACTTTTTACGGTCTTTTACTGAGATTGCTACGGCTACAGTCTTTGCTTGTTGCACTTGTGCTTGCGCTGCACTTTGTGTAACAGAAGCGCTTTCTTCTACCCTTGGCTTGTTTTTTTCTTGGTTAGCTGCTACATCCCCTTGCCCTGTAACAATCTTGCCTTTTGCCACGTCAACCGTATCCTCTTCTGTTGACTCCTGTCTAGCCGAAGAATCATCTTGTTCATTCATGGAACAAACAGAATAGTAGATTCTATCTGCAAAAGACTCCTGATTCACCTTTTGATAAAACTTTTGCGTTGCCTTCTTTTTGCCCAAAAAATATCCCGCAATAAAAATAAAAAACGAAAAGAGAACAAAAGAAGAAAGCATCCAACTTATTTGTCGATTGGAAAAAAATATCCCAACCCCTCTTTTTTTTTCTCTTTCCCCTTGATTATCATTTAAATAACTCATAATCACTACTCAAATAAAAGATTTAACTTCCCCAACAACCCTTTTATATATAAATCACGATCCAATAAAGTCAAGTTAATACCCTCAACCCCAGACCCCTGACACATACCTGTACACATAGCTAAAGCCTCTTTCATATGCCTTTCAAAGGACCTCCAAAACGTTATCTGGCGCTTTGCATAGTTCTTTGTTTTTTTTTGTATTTCTTTAATTGCCTGCTGACGGCCCGCATCTGTTTTACCCCGTCGTATATAGTTAATGATAACATCGTACCCAATAACTTTCTTTTTTTCCAAAAACGGCTCCCACTCAGTCCCCATCAGAGCTTCAACCTCTTGAATCCACCCCTCATCCAGCATTTGCACCAAGCGCCTATCTATCCTGTTATACAATTCTTCTCTGTCCCGAGTCAAAAAAAGCAACATAAAATCACTGGGAAATGCAAATTCCGGCACATATTCAGACGGCTTTTTCCCGGTATCTTTCCATATCTCAAGCGCTCGCTGCACCCGATAAGCATCATTCTTTTCAATTTGAGCTGCCCGCTTTGGGTCAATACGATTGAGCAACTCCCAAGAATTTTTATCTACCATCTTTTTACGTTCCTCAATTGACGACAAATCAACGTCATAAGAAAATGGCGGAAAAAAGAGCGATTTCAAATAAAATCCAGAACCACCCACCAAAATAGGAAGCTCATCCTGTTGCCAAATTGTTTCAACGGTATCGAACAGTAGTTTTCTATATTCATAAACGCTAAAGTATTTGGGCTCATCAATAATATCAAAAAGATTATGCTTAATAGGTGCCGTCTTCCAATTAAGAGGCTTTGCCGTCCCAATGGATAATGGCTTATAAAATTGCCCTATATCACAATTAACTATCTGGGAAGGCACATGTGTCGCTAGCTGCTCTGCAAACGATGACTTACCCACACCAGTCGGGCCAAAAATAATTAATACAAATTTCTTTTTTAACTTTTTGTTTTTCATACTTTACTAAAAAAATAGGGATCACTATCTTATGAATCCCTATTAGTTTACAGCATAATTAAAGTTTTTTTAACAAATAAAATGTTATTTTTCAAAAAAAACCTCAAGAAAAAATTGATCGCAGCCTCTCAATTGTTTTGTCTTCACCCATATCGTTAACAATTGCGATCTCCTCTGCTAGCAAGTTTTCAGTTTTTTGTAATAAATTTTTCTCACCAAAAGACAACTCTTTTTTTACGGCGATAAGCTTTAAATCTCGGTATATTTGACAAATGTCATACAGATTTCCAGATCTCAGCTTACACTGATACTCCTTATTCCGCTTATTCCAATTAGAAGCGCTATTATCAATATTTATTCGGATAGGCTCTGAAAGAATTTTTATTGCCCCCGCAACCCGCTCTCTCGAGCTCAGACTTCTAAGGCCAACTGCTCCTGAACTACTCATCGGAATTAAAATAGTCATATCTTTATTAAAAAATGAAAGCTCAAAAAATTTTGTAACGGAGCCCCCCACAACTTTTTCGACAACACAACTAATTCTTGCAACGCCGTGTCCTGGATACACAACATTATCATTTAGAGCGAACATATGACTCCTTTCTTGAAGGTATAGTCAATTCCAACTTCAAGACAAGCTTTTACTCTGCCTTAAGTATACACACAATTAATTTTAACTTAAGCTTTTTAATACAATGACTTGGCAATGTTTCACATTGAAAAAACAACCAATGCTTCAGGCCTCTTGATGCTGCATTATCCAAAGCAACCACAAAACAGCTTGATTCAAATGAGCAACCAGACTATCACAAGCGAGATAGAAGACGCCCATGCCCAGGCCTAAAACCTGGTCTTTGCAGCAAAGATGCAACAACAGCTATCGTCACCGTAGGAACAACCCACCAATAACGCTCCAACCAGTCGCCCCACGTTATTTCTGAATCTAATAAGCCATAATCTCTCATGACATTTGAAAAGAGCACATAACACTTTTCAAGCGTTACAAGCAACTCTCGCAAGGGTATCCGTGAAACGACATTATATAATTCAATGATTTCATTAAGAGTACCCCTACTATGACTATCTATGTCAGCTTTATTTGCCGTAAGAATAACAAGAAGATTTTCATACAAAGAAAAAACAAGAATAGAAAATTCTCGCAAAAACTCCGAATCTTGCTTGCTTATATCGGTACATTGGCCAAAATCCCACGTTTTGAAAAGAGGATCCAAACTTACTTGTTTAACCATTCCATTAATACACATACGCAAAACATCATTATGGTAATCAAAATTGCTCAACAAAAACGGAAATCCACCCTCTGGGTCACCAAAATCAACAATACTCCTCTCTTTATTCGCCTCATTAAAGGCATATAGTACACGCACATGTTTATCTAAAATTTTACAGCAACTTTTTGTAGAAGCTATAACCTTTCCATCTTTATCGAAACACTCACCTTGCAAAACACTTGAAAACAACAACACCGAAACCCACACGAAAACCATTTTTTTGCTCATATCAATCCCCTTATATAAAAAAAATCCATTATAAAAAATAAATGTAAAAATTTCTTTTAACGAAATGCACTACCAAAAGCATAATTTTATTGCTAAGCTTGTGTCAAAGATAACGTATTTTATAATTCTTATAACCGCAAATAACAGAATCTCACAAATCTTTTTTTGGATAAAACGCATGAATCTTATATATGAAAAACTACGATTCAGCCTTAAGTGGCTCACGCTCGAATCTCTAGGCTACCAAGCGATCCTTTTGGCACACCAGCTCGCGCTATTTCGAGCTAGCGGCTTTCAGCTATATGGCGCAATAGGAGCAATCTTTTCTGTCATCTATCTGGCCGTTACCATTGCCAGCTTTGGACTTGAATCATCTCTGTCTCCCTTTTTTGCCGAGATAAGGAAAAATAAAAATCGATTTAAATCATTTTTTATCCATCAGATAGCTCTATCAATTGGCATTGTAATACTCATTTTTTTCTTTTTCCTTATCATTAAAATAATGGGGAGCAACAATACATTTATTGCATCATTTAGCTATCCATTTGTTTTTTTAACCGCCATACTCATCTTATGTGAAAGCATTAAAAAGACTTTACGGGGCATCATGTATCTTGCATTTAAAAACAAAGCAAACACCTACGTTGAAATGTTTTACATCCTTTCGTACGTAATAACCGTCTGGATCATTTATCTAGCAACCAATGCCATCACTATTAATGCAATATTTATCCCAATGCTCGCTTCCTCTGCAATCTCTGGTGCAATCTTGCTTTTTTTTGTATATACCTTCTACCAATCATTACCAAAAACATCAGAGACCCTATCGATCAACACACACATACGCATACTCAAGTGTCGAGCATTCAACTTTATCAATCAACTGACCCACAACATGTTTTCGAGCAACTTTCTTGTGCCCTTTTTTGCTATGCAATTTGGGCTTGAAATGGCAGGAGTATTCAAACTTTTAAGCCATATTACCTATAGCCTCACCGCGCTCATGCGCAAAATATTTGGCTGGACAAGTGATACAATCCTTGCCCACACAAAACACATGACAAACGCAACAAAACAGCTTGCCTTCTCGTCAATCAATCAAAAATTAACTAATATCCTTTTGGGCATTGGTATTTTTTTTATGTTCAACATGGGAAAAATAATGACCTACTCAAAATGCAGCACGGCACTGGTAAACTGGCCAATGATGACCCTTTTTGTCGTCATTACCCTATCGGAAAATCTTTTTATAACTTATGAAAAGTTTTACATTGCAGAAGAAAAGATACAGCATATTTTCTTGTTTAACCTGCTTTCTATTATTGCACTACTTGGAATTGTTAAAACATGCAGCCATTTTTCCCAAGTAACTATTATGGCAACAATTGCTTGCACAAGAATCTTGTTTTTCATTACACTGAGCTTACTTTCTTTTTATCTCTGGCACATCAAACCGCGTATGGCAATCAAGCCACTGCATGTTGTCGGATACTCGCTGCTAGCATTTATTTTTTCAAAATTTCTATAAGGATTTCCAATGAAAAAAACGTATGTCGTAAAAAAACGTATTCTTATTTTTATACTATGTAACATTACCTACACCTTTTTTGGCATGAATAAAAAAGAACAAGAAAATCATAGATATAAGGGTATGTTAAATCGCAATAATGCCCTCACTATTTATGAAAAAGCAAAACAACTTGCACCATTAAATACCTTGAAAATGCCTATGAGTTTTTTACCTCCTGAAGAAAAACAAGAGAATACTTCTTTTGAAGTATTCGTCACCACAGTTAAAGATGTTGGCGCTTATACTTTTGCTAACAACATGGTTATTGTAAACCACAAAGTAAAACCTAAACCTTGGATTTTTTGCGTACAGGTATATATATTAGATCAAGGCATCCAAGATCAAGAAAGGCCTCTTTTTAAAAAACCTCTACAATCTATCCATAGGCCAATATATAAAAACAATCGCATAATGATTACAAGCAAAAAAAATGAAAAAAACAAACACAAAACAATACGGCTATATAATATAAAAAATCCCACTAAAAAACCTATAAAGCTCAAATGCCAGAATCAGGCAAGACCCTATGACTTTAGATTCATCCACGACAACTTTGTTTTGATTTCATTCAAAAATCCCTTTCGCAAGACAAATCAACTGTATGATTTAACAGATAAAGCACCCATTTTTAAAGATTTTTTTTCTGACAAAGAAGCACAAACCACACTACACAACAACGATACACTAGCCGTTAATCACTACAAAAACATCATACAAATATATGATACAATACAACAAAAAGTCCTCTTTTTCAAAAAATCATCCAAGGAAATCAGAAAATATACTTTTAGCCAAAGCTTTCAACATTTAATTCTGGAATATAAAGTCCCAGTATATTGCCAACCATATAATCAAACACTGCCAAAAAGCCAGTTTAAAGTATATGACCTACAACAGCCTAAAAACTGTGTAATTACTTGCAACCTCAACCTATATGAGACATGCAAAGAACATAAGTTTGGCCCTAATGAACAGTTTTTAATTTTTGCAACCAGCAGCCCTTGCGAAAAAAGCATCAAAGGATACAATTTAAAACAACAATCAAAGTTGTTTGATCATTCTTGGGAAAACAATACAAAAAAATATCCTTATAATTTTTTAGACTCATTTCACCTCCTAGAATCAGACCTTCTTGTTTTTATATGCGCACTTCACTCCTCATCACATGGCAAATACTCCCGGCAAGACAATCAATATTATAATGAACGCCCCCAAGACCTAGAATTTATTTTTTATAATTTAAACAAAAAACGCCCAAAGCCACAAAAATTTCCTTACGATAAGTGCAGGTATCTGATAGATAAAAAGAATCTTATTATTAAAGGGAAAAACAATCAAGAGCGACATATCAATATGATTCATGCCATTAAACCGGATAATAACGATAATGAAATCAACATCTTTGAACAAAAAATTATAAAGCGAGATAACAAAAAACGAAAAGCTAAAAAACATATATGTGTTATCTAAAAAAATACATTGTTACCGCTTTTATAGCATGTAACACCAATTGCATCTTCTTTGGATATACACAAAGAAACAAAATAACCATATACAAGTATATAGATTAAGATATCCCAAGCAAAATAAGCCCTCTTTTTAAAGAGGGCAAAACATCTTTGAACAAAAAACTAAAAGCTACCGCCGCATTATTGGCATTAGACACATAAAGGATAATACATGTTACACAAAAAATGTTTTCTTGCTATTTTTATATTGTGCATCGTTACTCATACGCTTTCTGGCATGAATAAAAAAGAACAAGAAAAATATATGCATAGGGTAGACAACAATTGGACCCTAACTATTCATAAAAGCATAAAAGACAAACCTGTATTTATAACTAAAATTAAACATATTGCAAGCTACACCTTTACCGACAATGCAGTTATAGTAAAGCATGAAAAAGGAAAGAAAAAGCCTTATATACAAGTGTATCAATTAAACCCTGATCTCACCGATAAAGAAAGACCTCTTTTTAAAAAACCCCTACAATCTCTAGATCCGCCTCTATTTAACAACAGTCATATAATGATTACAAAAAAACAGGACAACCATAAAAGAATAATAGTATACAATGTAAAAAACCCGCAGCCCATAAAGCTTGTCTGTCCTGCTCAATTAAAACCTTGTGATTTTAAAGTCATCAACAACAATGTTCTTTTGGTTTCATTTGAAGGCGTCCAAAAAAATTCTTTCGAAACAGATCAAATATATGATCTAGAAGATGAAGCATCCATTTTTAAAACTTTTCCTGATACCTCAATGCAAATCACACTACACAACAATGACTCGTTGGCAATTAGTTCCTCTAAAAAGATCATACAAATATATAATGTAATACAAGCTAAGCATCTCTTTTTTCAAAATCCCAAGCACACTACGCAATACAACATTAGTCCAAGTTCTCGATACCTCATTTTAGAACATGAAGTTCAAACATATATTCAAGACTATAAAAAAACAATGCCAACAAGACAAATTAAAGTATATGATTTACAACATAAAAGTCATAAAAAAACTATAATCACCTATAATCTCCGCCAAAAATTTCATACCCGAGATTATACATGTAACGAATATAAATTTAGCCCAAATGAACGATTTTTAGTCTTGAAATCAAAAGGAAAAAGAGAAGCAAGCGAACAAGAAACCACCGTTTGGGATTTAGAACGAAAATCAAAACTTTTTGAACGTCTTTGGGGAAATAGATTAGGGGATTTTCCAAAATCCCCTAACTGCTTAGGCGCATTTCATTTTTTAGGATCAAGCCTTCTTGTATTTATAAGCACTTTTTACCCAGTACCTGGCCAATGGACCAAAAATAAAAATGAAAATAACAGGCACTCCTCGAAACTCATTTATTCCAGGCACCATACCACTTTTTCCAGGTACTATAATAAGTGGCCCCAAGATCTAATAATTTCTATCTATAATTTAAACTACAAGAAACCAAAGAAAAAACGGAGCACTTACAAATCTGGTCGATATATCGTAGGCAAAAACCATCTTTTTATCGAAGGGGAACACAAAAAAATGACGATCTCTCTTGAACCCAAGATTCAATGTTCAGATGATGAAAAAGAACATGTAACACTTCTTCAAGCGCTATTGAAGGAAGAAAATGATAACGATGAAAAGAATATCTTTGAACAAAAAACTATACGACTCTACAACCAAAAGCTAAAAGCTACCGCCGCATTATTGGCATTGGCAAACTAAAGTGAGCCCAATCTAAAATCAAGCTCACGTTACTAATGAACAATACCCTATCGCGTTTGTCTTGTTTGTTTTTTTAGCATTTTATTAATTCTTGATTGCATAATTTTAGCGGCATTATTTTTCAAAAAGTCGAGCAACCCTGTAAGCCGCTTTGTTTTTGCCATCTCTATCAGCGTTTGGCCTTGCTTATTTTTTTCATTAATATTTGCACCCAATGTAAGAAGTTTCTTTACTATATTCTTGCGAGCTTTTGCTTTTAAAATGCGTGGCACCTCAAGCAATGGCGTATTGCCTTTATTATTGCTTATTGTTGCATCTATCCTCTTGTTTCCAAGCAATAATTTTGCCACGTTTATACCTTGATATCTTAATGCAAAATGCAACGCCGTATTACCCTCAAGGCCTTTCATGTTAATGTTTGCCCCGTTGGCAAGCAAGTAACGTGCGTCATCTACATCATCACGCAATGCTGCTATCATTAATGGGGAATAGCCTTTATTGTCAAGCACATTAATCCGTGAGACCGGGGTTCTTTTGTAAAATGGCTCAAGCGTCTTGATCAAAACCTTATCTTTACGCCGCCTTGCAACGCCCAACGCATTTAATTTTTTCTTATTCATCACCCTAAAGTTTATAAAATCACTAAAATCGCTTAATAAATCTTGAATCTTTTTATGCGCTCCCCAAAAGGCTAAATGGGTTAAGATCGTATCTCCTTTTTTGTTTTGCGCATTGATATTTGCGCCTTTTTTCATAAATAATTTGATTATTTTGCGCCTTTGAGCTTTATCCATAATGCCCCACACATAATACATCGGTTGTGCGCCAAGATTATTTTTCACCAAAACATCTGCCCCACTTTTCACCAAAATTTCTGCATTACCTGGTTGATTATACAAACAGGTCCAATGCAATGCCGTATTACCCATTTTTGCTCGGTCTTTCGCATTAAGATTCGCTTTTCTTGCTACTAGCTGCTTCAAACGCTTGGTATATCCTTTAAGCGCTGCTTTCATCGTAAGCGTAAAACCTTTTTTATCATAACCATTAATGTTGACACTACCATCCAGAGCTCGAAGTCGAATACCCTTTAAAAGCTTTATAACGCGAAGATTTTGAATAAGTACTGGTGGAGTTTGCACATATTGCAAAGCAGTTTTCCCTTTTTTGTTTTTAAAATCAAAATCAATAAAATGTCCAAAATCATCTAAAAGAACTTTTACCATTTCATACTGGCTACGCTGAATAACCCAAAATAATAAAGGCATTCCCCGTGCTTTATCAGGAAGATTTAAATTGGCCCCCTTATCTGCAAATGCCTGAATTAAACGCTTAAACACCTTTGAACTAAATAAGTTTACGCCATATAGTTGTGGAATAGCCGGATTATTATTGGTGTCATACGCCAAAAAATTGGCACCCTTATTAAGTAAATAAATTGAGGTGTCAACATACCCATTAAAACAGGAATAATGCAAGGCGATCCTTTTGACCACATTATTGGCGCGAGCATTCACATCTGCACCATTTGCAATAAGCATCGCAACTTTTTTAGTGTTCCCGGTCGCTGCCGCAGACATCAAAGGAGTTATACCAATTTGACTACGCACATCAATTCGCGGAACCTCTTTTGGCTTATTCCCCTGTATGGTATCCAATTTCTGCTTTAATTCTTTTGTTGATGCCGCTGGTTTATACCAGTCCTTGCTAAACATGTAATTGAAACAAAAAATAAACATCAGAAACAAAGAAATGACGCCTAACTTCGCACACAACCCCACAACAAAAAGATCCTTGTTCTTCATTACCACTCTCCTTTTTTTCCATAGCAACTTCACCTTTTTTTTAGCCTATACACTCCGACTTTTAAAAAGCAATAATTTACAAATAAAAAGAATAAACATTTTACAATTACACCTGATGACAAATATTTTGATTCACGTATACTAACGTGGTAATTAAGACCAAAACGCTTTAGCCCACAAAAAAATGAATATAAGACAAATCAACAAAAAATTTAGCCAAGGAATTACATGGAACGCCTTTTTTTACACATTTAGAAAAGGGCTTTCTATTTTTTCAACCTTTCTGTTGTACAAAAAGCTTTCTATGCTTGATTTTAGCATTTGGGCAAATATAAATAGCTTCATTTTTCTCATTCTCCTCTGGCTCGATTTTGGTTTTAGAAAGTCTCTTCCCCGCTATTGCCCACAATTTGCAAAAAATAAAAGTAGCATGAAACGATTTATCCGATATATTGTCCGATTCCAGGCCACAATTTTAACCATTGCAGTCACCGTCTTTTTACTACTCGCTAAAACCATTTCATACCGGCTCAATATTACACATATGATTGACCTTCTTTATTTATGTTGCGCACTTTTTGCCTTAGAAGGAATTCTTTCTGTTATGCGACTCATTTACTACTCATATTTTTGGCAAAAACAATTTAACCTTGTAATGTCTTCTATCATAACTGTAAAGTCACTAACACTTTTGGCCTTCATATTTCTTTCTTACCCAAGCACCACTCTTTTGCGACTTATTTTTATAACAGAAATTATTGCAGGACTTCTTGCCGTCATATGCACCATATTCATGCTAAAACACCTGTATAAAGACAAGAGTTATCCGGGAAATCAAACCATAGATTTTAAAGAAACGGGCAAAGCGTTTATTAAACATTCAGGCATAATGTGGCTCAACAACAACCTCAAAAGCCTTACCGAGCGAAATTTTATGATAATCATCCTCACCAAACTCCTTGGCCCATATTGGTCAAATCTTTTTAAGTTGGCCAATGATGGAGCACTGTTATTTCAACGTACGGTACTCAAAACAATTGGCACAACAGATACTTCGTTATTGTCATACATTCAAACCCTTGCAGATGGAGAAAAACGAATGCCCGCGGCATTTCATCAACTAATTAAAAGAATTGCAAGCTTAAGCATACCACTGCTGGGCATACTGTTTATTGTCGTTGCAAACTTCAGGCATGTATTTGACAATATAATTATATTTGAAGCTTTTTGCCTTATAACTATTTGCTATCTTGTTGAATCGCTTCTTTCACCATATGAGCGAATCTTAGAGGTAAAGCGCCACTATCCAACGCTTGCAATCGCATATTTGCCATATATAGTCTTCATCATTTCAATCTTATGCTTTCCTATTATACCAATCATGGGCCTGCTGTGGACCATCGTGCTCATCCATGCGGTGCGATTTGCCAGTTACCTTATCATGCTCAGCATCGTCAGAACACAACAAAAACTCACATTTCCAGTTGCCTACACCATAAAATTACTCCTGATCACTATAGCCATATCAGCAAGCGTCTCCCTAACAAGCAAACTTGTTGCAAATCACCGACCAACACGACATTGCAACAAAAGTAGCTAACACCTCTGTTTGACAAGGTGAAATTATGCCTATACTCTAAGAATGTCAGCTTTTCATAACAAATGGAATTTTTAAGTTTTGGGGTTATCAAAGAAAGCAATAAAAAAATTGTCTATATTTTTTATATTTTTTTTTACATTATCTGGATGTTGTGCGTCAAATAATTGTATGCAAATAGATAAGGCGATTGGTAATATAATAGTAGATGAAAAGATTATAGATTTTAAAGTAAATAAAACAGGAGAGGTAATTGCAATCAGAACTCAAAATCAACATAACAAATGCTTCCCCGAAATAGATATTCTCTACATATATGATATAACAAATCCCACACCAGACCCCAACATATTAAAACATTCAAGACAAACCATGTCAGATACCAATTCAGCCCTCAAGGAACATCTCTTGCTATAACTACTCTAGAACGAGGAGAGGTTATCCTTCGATTATACCGCATTGAAAATCAAACACTTATACAATTTGCAAGGAAAGAAAATATTAAAGGACACATATTTAGCCTTGATGAAAAAATAATAGCAATAGAACATTCACCTTTCACTTTCAATCTCTATACTATAAAAGAAAAAGAAATAACCCTTAAAGAATCATGCAAACGTAACTGTTCCTTCAGTTTACAAAAACTAGCGTTTTGTCCCCATAAAAATATACTTTCTTTTTGTTCAGACAAAGTAAAAGTGCATACAATGCACGATCTAAAAAAAGAAATCTTCTCAAAAGAGCATATTAAAAAATGCGCATTCAGCCCATGTGGCAATTATTTTGGTATTAGCTATAAAGAAAAAAACCTACCATACCATGATTTTGGGTCAGACTTTAGGTTTCAACTGTATAAGATTCACGAATCAGAAAAACTCATACCTATCGAAAAGCCTATTGAAGGGATAAAAAACTTTGCATTCAGCAAAACAGGAAAGATGCTCATTCTATCCCATAAAGATCACATGAACATTTATACAATAACCAACAATACAATATTACACATACAAAGACTTTCTAATGGTGCAAAAAAATATAAATTTAATTCAAATGACACTGTTTTTGCATATACACAAAATGACATTCGGATGAACTATGATTATTTTTCTTGTTATCAAGCTATTGGACGCCCTTTGTATATATATCATATAATAGAAGATGGATTCAAACCAGCTATTGCCCAACCTATAAAGAATATATCAACGTTTAAACTAAGACCTTTTAGTAAAAACATTATTGGATACCAGCTATATGACCAAGAACAAACATTCCAATTATATGATTTTCAATCTAATACAATCGTGCTTAATATTGAAGGCGTTCTATCATTCACATTCAGCAAAAATGGCAAACACCTTTTTATTCACACCAATAAAACTATTGATATTTACACTCTCCCAACAGATAAGGAAATTATAAAAGACCTCAAGGAGCGTGTATCTTTTATCCACGAAATTATATATAAAGAAGAAGAAAAAAAAGAAGACTCAATTTTTACTGATATTTACACAATCAAAAATTTCTTGGGCGAAATAAAGATACCAAAACCCTTTTTTATGTTGTAAGTTTTTATGCCAAACAGAAAAAAGAGCTACGGCTTTATGCGCCACAATTTGTTGCATAGCAAAACAACTAAAAGAAATGCAACAACCTCCCCCCAAAGCCGATGGGGTTTGCGAGGCCCAATTTCTCAAATTTTCAATGCCCCTGAACAATATATCCAAACGCCAAAATTAAAATCGCAAACTTAGAACTTATCCGAAAAGTAAAAGACTTACGAATTCCCTAAAAAATGTTTTCGCACTACGGGCAGGCAAAACAAACGGAACAAAATAAAATTTTTTCCAAGGATCAAGTTAATCTTGTTTTGTTTTTAAGATGACTACGCTACACTTTCATGCAAAGAAACTTTTAACTCTTATTCTCGCCAAAACTTTTTCACTTTAGAAACTTTTCCATAAAAAAACCTCTAAACTTTTCTTTCTGCGCGAGCCAGCAGATTTGCGCCAAATCCCAAATCTAACAAAAAAACAAAAGAAGGCGGCCTATCTGTTGGCGCAACCCAAAAAAGTCTCTTTTGGGTTAAATTTGAGCGCCTATTTTTTGTGCCTCAACACGCAAATTTTCATCTTTGTAAAATAATGCTAAAAAAATAAAAATATGTTTTCAAGCTCGATGTTTCCACAAAAAATCTTTCCCACTTAACAAAATACATACACTAATTTTACCAACAAAAACAACCTTAAAAAACACCTTCCTTAAAAAATAAATAAAAACGATATAATCCCTTGAAAAAAGAATCTATTTACTTTTCAAGACAAAAGGCTAATCGCGCACAAATCAATTTCAGGTTGAAAATAAAAAGATGAAAGTTAAGATGTTTTGCCTTCTTTTCAGCTTTATTTACTATACAATTTGACAGCATCTCTCTATAGTTTATACTTAGCAACGTAAATATTTCAAACTGATTTTAAAAAAAACAAGATCCCCCCACAAAGCTGTAAAAAAATAGAAAACAAATGAAATTTAATAAAGAGAGGATTTATCATGAAATATAATAGTAATATAATTACAAGCTTATTAGGGATACTGGCAACATGCAATCTATCCATTGCAATGAATAATTCCTACACTGAAAATATAAACGTAAATGGAACAAGTGAAGCATTAGTCCTAAGCGCTAAGCAACTAGGTGAGTCCTCAATTCGAATCACCTATACAGTTAAAACAAACGAAAAAACGGTAACGATACAAAAAGAAAAAAAGGAATACCTAACCCGAACATTTACTCACAATATTGTTGAAGCATTTGTAGGTTGTTTTGATACTGATCCCTGCCTTTGTGTGCAACTTGAAAACCATACCTTTTATTTGATTAACCTAGACTCTAAAACAACTACTTTTACAAAAAATTTTGATAGTGAGGTAAAATTTAGATACGCACAACACAATATTTTAGAAATCGGCTTAGCTAACAATAAGTTCTACCGATTTAACTTAAAAGATAATAACAGGTTAATCTTTGAAGAAACATTTCATAGTCAAGTTCGATCTGTTGCATATTCAAACTACATGCTTAGCAGTAACCCTGAAAATTATTCCGTTCAGTTATACGATAACACCTTTTATGTTTTTAACAGCAAAACCAACAACCTCTTATTGCAAAAACGGTTTGACACCTCTGTTTCTCAAACAAGACACATAGCTGGATATTATGGCATAGAATTACACAACAATGAGTTTTATATATTTGATTTAAGCAAAAAAGAAGAAACGCAAGTTTTACATAAAAAATTTAAAAGCAGAATTTCCAACATCTGGCATTGTCCTCTGTTTTTGTATAATAGCTATGTATACATAACGTTAGAAAACAATACATTCTACGCTTTTGATCTTCAAACGAAAAAAAACAATCCGTTATTAAAAAAGGTATTTAACTTGCCTGTTAACAACATACAAAAAACAGGAGATCTCTTGTGCCTCTCTTTACAGAAAAAAAAGACTTATGATTTCCATATATATGATTTAAACAAAAAAGGAAAAGAAGTTTTTTATAAAAAAAGCCTAAAAAGCCTTCCCCTAAATTGCGAAAAAAAAGGAGATTTCTTAACATTCAGGCTAAACAATGGCCAAAGATATATCATTGATATCTCCCAAGAACAAGCAAACCAAATTTTTTGCAAAAAAATACACGGTTTAAATAATTTTGATCTTATAAATCATATTGAAAAAAGCGACCAATTTTTAGCAATATATTTTTTGCAGAACAATAAGATTCGAGTATTTGACCGCCAAGATAACACCAAAGAAACATATAACAAAAACTTTACAGACAAAATCGTAGAAACAAAAATAATTGATCATTTTTTATGTTTAAGAAACAAGACGGATCGCGTTCAAATAATAGACCTTAACAAAAAAAACATCATTGTTGATATTTTATGCGAGCAAGCCATTAGCCTCGTGTACAACTTACAACGGTTTTTATTCGTTGGCACAGAAAAAAACAGATACTATTTGTTTGATCTACAAAAAGAAGCGCCTGAAAATATGGTATTTGACCAACAAACTAATTTTCCTGTTGTAGATATATGGGCGAATAATAATTATGCAGCTTTTTTCTTAGAAAATAATACCATGTATATATTTGATTTAAAAAATGAAAAAATATTGTGGGAAAAAACCTTTATTTCTGGAGACATTGCAACTTTACATAAATATATTAATCAACAAAAGGGCGGCTATCATTCAGATCAAACTTTACTGACCTTTGCGACAAACCTGGCAGACTTAGAAACATTTAGATATCTTGTCGACATATGCGACTGCAATGTGCATGAGAAGCATCTCATTCATATAGTAGCCCAAAGCGGAAACGTCAACATCTTAAAATATATGATAGAAACTCATATGGCTAACATTGATGAAACAGACGATAGCAATATGACGCCACTCATGATAGCTGCAACTAGCGGAAAACGTAATACTGTTATATTTTTACTAGAAAAAGGTGCTAAACCTGACATAAGAGATAGGCATGAAAAACTAACCGCGACAGAATGGGCACATAAAAAAGGCTATGTAGAAGTTTTTAAATTATTATTTGAGCAAACACAAAAAGAAATAAACGAAAAAAAGTTGCGGCATCTAGTCACATTAAGTATGAACAAAATCAAAAAAGAAGAGGACGCTCTCAGTATAAAAATGCTGCAAGCGCTTATGAAGCAAGAAGAAAAAACAAGCGAAAACAGAGAAAACGAAAAAAAACAATCTTGTATAGGAATAAAAAAATTAGTTAAAGTCTTGGAGGTTGCCGCAAAAAAGAACACCTTACACGACGCAAAGTTCATAGTAGAAATTTGTAAAGAAAAAGACTACCCAATCTTGCATCACTTTGCCAAAAAAAATAACTCCCCCGCAATAACCTTCTTGGTGAAATATAGCAACATTGATGTTAATCACAAAAATAAAGATGACCAAACAGCCGTGCATATAGCCGCTGAAAATGGCAATGTACAAGCAGTACAATGTTTAGTTGAGGGCAACGAAGCAACGTGTGACGAACCTGATAGATTTGGCAGAACGCCTCTGCATTTGGCTTGCGCCGCAGGAAAATGTGAGGTTGTTGATTACCTCATATCACAAAAAGCCGAGATAACAAAAGTAGATCATAATGGTTGGACCCCTTATGATTATGCACTATGCAACAAGCAATTACCGGTGATCCTATTGCTTATTAAAAACGGTACGATTGATGCAAATCAAAGAAGCCGCGAAAATCAAATGGCCATACATGTTGCAGCAGAAAAAGGAAGCTTAATCAATATCAAATACTTGGTTGAAGAAAAACAATCACGATTTGATGAACCGGGTCTTTTTGGTAAGACCCCAGTTCACATTGCCTGTGACATGAAAAAAGACCTCATCGCTGATTATCTCTTGTCAAAAAGAGCAAGCATAAGAAAAAAGGATAATAAGGGATGGACAGCCTTACATTATGCCGTGGAACATGAAAACTTTCCTATGGTCTTATTTCTTGTAGATTCCTATAAAGCACCTGTCAATGAAGAAAATACTCAAGGTGAAACACCACTGCATTTTGCTGCTCGCAAAAAAAATAAAACTATTACAGGGTATCTCATTGAGAAAAACGCAAATATACACAAAAGAAGTAATGGTAGAAAGGGGAAAACCCCCATTGAACTCTACCCGGAGATTTTAGAGTTTTATCTCGTAAAAAGATATAATCAGCTTTGTCACACAGTATTAACGGGTGAACATAGAGATGTAAAAACAGATAGTAGAGGTGTTGATATAAATCTTCAGCTTAATGAAAACAGAGAAACACTGGTACACATGGTACTTAGCCAAGACTTCAATGCCAATCCAGAAAAAAAAGAGAGAATGCTTACCACGCTTATAAAAAAACAAAAAGCAAAAGTGGACAGAAAAACAATAGATGGTTCGACCACGTTCCACTGCCTAGTACACTCAAATATGAATCTGGAAAAGAAAAAAGAAATGGCTTTACTATTAAAAGAAAAGGGAGCAAGCCCCCAAGAAACAAATAATGCTGGTATTTCTGCTATTACATTGGCACAAAATACAAATGCTCCGATTCATCAATTTCTTGTCAATGAACTGTAAAAAAATAAAGATTAAAGGCTACCATATCTTGCTTGTTATGGTAGCCTTTTGAAAACTGAAAGGTTTTAAAATGTGTTTAAACAAATACATCATACTCACACTTGTTATGCTTTCAGGTTTTATGCCTATTTTCAGTATGAATGATATTACGTCAGGCCAAAAAGCCACTGAAAATACGGCATATGCGACAGAAAGTTATACGCTTGAGCCTCACGCTCTCTTGGCACCTCAATATACGCTTATATATGAAGAAAATTTCATAAAAGCTACTGAAACATTTTCAAAAAAACCAACATTGTATAAAAAATTTAAAGCAAGAGTCTTAGATGCAAAAATAACACATTTCACACCGATGTATAAGACAGTAGCCTTTGTTTCGTTAGAAAACAATGATTTTTTTGTATTTGATATCCCTACACAAAAAAGACTTTTTTCTAGGTCATTTGGCGTTAAAGTCGTTAAGACCTGGTCTTTGAATAATCTTTTTTTTGTAAGCTTAGAAAACAACGATTTACGTATATTTGAAACAAATACCAACAATAGAGTAACATGCAAAAATTTTGATTGCCCCATCAAAGATATTTTACAACTAGAAAATCTTTCAATTGTTAGATTAACAAATAATATGGTCTACGTATTAGACCTGAATAATAATGCTGTTGAATTATTTTGCAAGCAAATGGGTCCCATAGCACTCTCATTTAAAATACGTAACTCTTTATTTTTTTTCCTAAAAAATCTACAAGGATACATGTTTGATCTTAGTCAAAAAGACATTCAAGGGCCAGCAATAAGCCTAAAGTTTAACTCCGAGCCCCACTGTATTAAGCAGGTCAAAACAGGCCTAACCGTTTTGACAAAGAGTGGTAGCCTGTATCTACTTGAATTCAAAAAAGAAGGAAAGTTGTTTCAGTATCAACTTAACTCAACCGACACAGAATTCTATTCGGAAATAATTAACAATTTTTTATATATTGAAGGCATCAACACGAATAGGGTGTATCTCATTGATTTACAGAAGGCGGGAAGTGAAGGTATTGTATTTAAAAAAAAATTCACTTCCCCCATTATTTATAAAAAGATACATAAAGGTGTGATCAGCCTTTATTTTAAAAACAACGTTTTTTATGTTTTTGATATAAAGACCGGAAAAACCTTATTGCGGCAGAAACTTCCAAGCAAGATTGCTTGTACAGAAGGGCAAAGGCAACACTTAACATTATCCTTTAGCAACTCCACAAAGGCGCCCTATGAAAAAGATTCATATACAGCCGGTAACGGAAAATACATAACATTTGGGCTTCAAAATAACGAAATATATGTCTTTGATCCTGCCAACCCCAAAAAGAAACTTATATTCAAATATAGCTTTTCCCATGCCATTAAAGCCATTAAGAAATTAGCTCCCTCAAAATTTAGCATTAAGCTTGAAAACAACACCCTTTGCATGCTCAACATAAAGAAAAAAGAGATAACAACCTATAACTTTGACAGCCCACCAACACTTATACAGTGTGACCCCGGCTTTTTGTATGTATTTTTAAAAAAGGGTACATGCGCCATATTTAAAATCAACAGTAAAGAAATGATATTTGAGAAACACTTTAAAGAAGCAATAAACTTATCAAGCAAGCATCAATCTCCGCGTGCTGTCACAAAAAACAACCATGTACTTATATATTTTAACCAGCACAAAAAGCTCTATGCGTTTGATCTTAAGACAAAGGCTAAAAAGCAAACTTTTACTCATACGCTTGAAGATGCGGCTGAGTTTATAGACATTACCGGTACCTATGCCAATGTAATTTTGAGCAATAAAACGCTCTATCGATTTAACCTCAGAAATGGAAACCAAAGGTTCTGTAAGCAATTTGAAAAAAACATTGTGTATGCAGGTGGGGTAGGGAATATAGTACATGTTTGTTTTGAGGACAATGAAGTGTGCATATTTGATCAAAATAAAGTCGAACAAGAAAACCTTTTATTTCAACAAACGTTTGAGTCTCCGGTTATAGGCACCATGAACAATAGGACCCATTCCATCCTTTTTTTCTTCAATAGAACACTACGAATATTTGATTTAGCAACAAAAAAAGAATTGTATCAAGGAAATGAAATAACGCAAATAATAAAGGAAGAAAAAGAGGCGCAATTTAACCAAAGCCTGATTCACTTTGCAATTATATTAAATGATCTCAAACTACTCAAATACCTTGTCCAAGAATGCAAACAAGACGTAAATGCAGCAGGCGAAAGGGAAGAAACGCCGGTTCTTGTGGCAACATTTTATGGAAGCGATATACTCCTAAAATACCTTCTAGAACATGGAGCAAGAGTTGATGCATCAGAAAAGCAAGGGGGGACACCATTAATGCTAGCAGCGTATGCTGGTGACATAAAAACTGTCAAATTGTTGGTCTCTGAGGGAGCAAAAACTAATTTGAGAAACAAAAAAGAAAACCTTTCGGCAATTGATATTGCTTTCATAGAAAACAACAAGGATGTCTTTCTATACCTACTTGAGGAGTCCCACAATACAATGAGCCGTAAGGACTTTGAAAAGCTGGTACATAAAAGTATGATAAGTATCAGAAAGGGAGAGCGTATAGACTCAAAACTCATAATGCTCCAAGCAATCTTGCAAAAAGAGCAAGCGCTTCTGGAGAGAACAAACACGACAAAGCCTCTCATAGGAAAAAAGCAAATAATTGAGTTGATTGATATAGCATCCCAAGAAAACCTCCTTAAGGAAGCAACCTTCTTGGTTATGCAAAACAAAAAACTTCTGTATAATCTTTTAGAGCACTTTATTAAAGAAAAAGATCACAAAGCCGTGGAATTTCTTGTAGATGATTGTGGTATTGCGGTCAATACAACAATAGATACACTTGGTCAAACAATGATACACATCGCCGCCGAGTATGGAGATCTACAAATCGTCACATACCTAAAAGAAAAGGGGGCAGCATATGACCAACCAAATAGGAAAGGGGAAACGCCACTTCACATCGCTAGTAACAGGGGAAATGACATAGTCGCGGACTATCTTCTCACCCAAAGAGCAAACATCAAAGCTAAAGATAACAAAGGGCGAACGCCATTGCATCATGCCACACTCGGAGGTCACTATTCTACCGTTTTATTTCTCATCGAAACCTATAGGGCAACAGTAGAAAAAGAAGATAAATGGGGTAATACAGCACTTTATTATGCGGCAAGTCAGCAAAATAAAGATATTACAAGATATCTAATTGAAAAAAAGGCAAGCATATATAAAAAAGGTAATAACGGAAAAGGGAAAACACCCATTGAGCTCTATCCAGAAATTTTAAAATTCCCTATTGTAAAAAAATATGCTCAGCTGCACGAGAATGTGTTAGCTGGCAACTGGCAAGAGGTTATAAAAGCGCCAAGGAGTCTGGACATCAACTATAAATATGCAAATGAAGAAACATTAGTACACATGGCATTTGATATTGGGCAAAATAGGGAACGAATGCTCGAAGTTCTGATTAAAAAATGCAATGCCAAGGTAAACCGCAAACGTAATGATGGAGCAACGGCATTTCATGCCCTTATAAATTCAGATATGGTTCTAGAGACCAAAAAGAAATTTGCAAGGCTCTTAAAGAGCAAAGGTGGGGATCCAACTGAAACTGACAATGGGGGAGTGTCAGCAATAACTATGGCACAAAATATCAATGCTCCGATTCATCAATTTCTTGTCAATGAATTATAATTAGGCAAAAGGGGAGGGGAAAAAGCGCGTGAAACAATGACGTTCAAAAGTGTCATCGAAGATCGCCGGCCCCTTTTTCCCTTTTTAGGGAATAAAAAAGTGAGAAATAACATATAAATTATATATAAATATAAGATATATATACGTTTTTCTAACCATTTATAACGTAGTAATGAGGAGGCAATGCTGTAGCTGATGTGGGCAAGGAAAATACGGCTGTAGGGGCGCTTTTTCTATTTTTACTCTTACATTGTTATTAATAAAATAAAAATGCATTAAAAGAGGAATAGCGTCCTTTGGTAAGGAAATGGTACTTGCGTACTCAGGTGGCGTTCAATTGGTAAGGTGTATGTCTATCATTTTTATTTCTACTATTCTTTCTATTATCAGTATTATTCTTATTACTTCTATTATTCTTGTTTGCATAGGTATAGGTATAATGATATCTCTTTATTATTCTATTTCTTTTTTTATTATTATGGTTTTATATATAAGGAACATATCTTTATACTTTCCTTTCTTTTTTATTATTCTTTTTACCATTCTTTTTATTCTTTCTATTATTATGTATGTTTCTATGTATATCTCTATTTATATTTCTCCTTTTATTTATATTTTTATTTATACATCTCTATTCCTTATGTTCTTATGCTTTATATATTACTAAGCCTTATTATGTTCTTTATTTCTATTATATTCTTTGTACATAGTTAGCATCATAATTCGTATAGCCTAATAATTCGTAATAATTCGTATAGCCTATATACTCCTATACTCCTATAATTTGTCCTGTACTAACCTTCTTTCTAACTCTTGATTATCATAATACAGGGTACACGTATAATTCCGTTAATTCCTGACCTCTCTTTGTCAAAGAGGTCTAAGGAGAGTAAGGAGTCTAATCAGCCTTATAATTGTGTTAGCATTCAAATTTACATTGAATACAGCACTCTCATTCCCCGCCCCTTAGTTTATTTAACCAGCAACAAGCTATCATATTATCTAATTATCTAAATTGGTTTATTTAATTAGTTATAAGTACATCTAGTAAAAATAAGTATATTTAGATGAGAATTTATCAATAGTCATCAGTCATCAATAATAATTCGTCAGTTAATCATTAGTCGTTAGTCGTTAATCGTTAGTCGTTAGTCGTTAATCGTTTAATAATGCATTATTCATTCATTATTCGTTATTTTTTTTTATTCATTATTCCTACCTAATTCCTACCTATTATTATTTCCTTTTAACCCTCCACCCATTAGACTCCTCAATTCCTTAATTCCTTCTCAACGACACCCATACCTTCATTAGTCTCATTGTTAATTAGATATCCTCCTTCCTTTTTAAGAAAATAGGAATCAAAAAGTATTCGCACACGTACAGTCATTCAGTCATTCCATATTAAGGGTTTCTTATAAAAGTTTTTAGTGAAAACAATAAGGGAATTGTTATAGAGAGTTATTAAAAGATATGAAAGGCATCAGAAGCACAGGAAACAACGAAGACGACCCCCGTTACCCTCCATTAAAACTACTTGAACACATCGATAGCATAAACCCCCTTGAAACCCCCAAAGCATTTCTCCCATGTAAAACATTCAGCTAAACTTACTTGCCATCTACAAAGAAAAACTCCTTGCTCTTCTCTCGTCTTGAACCCCCTTGGAAAAGGGTAACGGGGGGAGGCGGAGTGCGAAAAAAGCGCTTTTGCGCAGCAAAAAAAGAAAAGCCCTTGAAACCTACGCCTGACAAGATAACCGACTAACACTACTATAAGCACCCTTCCCCCTGAAAAGCCTTCTAATATGATTTATATAAAAATAAATAGATAATACTTGCTTATCCTAAAACAACCCCGGAAGAAAGTACTATAAAGAGAAATAATAGAGTTGAGGCTTGACATACATGAAGTGTTATCAGACACTTCCGCGGAGGCGGCGCCCTTTTGTCATCAACAAAGAGCGCAAGCGGAAAAATACAAAAAATGGCTTTAAAACAGTAGATATTGCAAAAATGGCTTAAAAAATATACAATGAGAGTGGAATTTAAAAGTAAAATATTGACATAGGGTGGAAGCGTTATCGGACGCATAGGCGGCAGTGCCCTTGCTAGCTGAACCATTGGCTGCGAGTGGCGAAAAAACAGCTTACATTATACCTTAAAAAAATCTTAGTCAGTTGCACTAAAATAATTTTAGTCTGTTCTTGACAAATATCTAGAAAGATCTATAATCACATATATAATTAGTCGTATATACAAGTTATTTATAACCCTTTGAACAAAGGAAGTTTATGGCAAAAATAATAGGAATTGACCTTGGAACAACAAACTCTGTTGTTGCATTCATGGAAGGCGGAACGCCTAAGGTTATTCCAAATAAAGAAGGTGCAAACACAACGCCTTCTATGGTAGCTTTCACAAAAGATGGAAAAAGACTTGTTGGTGTGCTCGCAAAGCGACAAGCTGTCACCAACCCAGAAAATACCGTTTTCTCTACAAAGCGTTTTATTGGCGCAAAATATGATGACATGTTGGAAGAACTCAAAAAGCTTCCGTACAAAACGATAAAAAAAAGCAATGGTGATATTGCAATAGAGATAGATGGCAAAGAAATTGCATCTGAAGAAATTTCAGCTGCGATATTAAGTCAATTAAAACAAACAGCAGAAGAATATTTAGGCCAAAAGATATCAGGCGCCGTTATCACCGTTCCTGCATACTTCAATGACGCACAAAGACAAGCAACCAAAAATGCTGGTAAAATTGCCGGTTTAGATGTAAAAAGAATTATCAATGAGCCAACAGCAGCTGCTTTGGCATATGGATTTGATAAAAAGAAAAGCGGAATCATCGCCGTATTTGACTTTGGTGGTGGAACATTTGACGTTTCTGTTTTAGATGTTTCTGATGGTGTTATTGAGGTAAAGTCAACTAATGGTGACACCAACCTAGGTGGTGACGACATTGATAACCGATTAATGAATTACATGATGGATGAGTTCCAGAAAGAACAAGGCATTGATCTTCATCATGACAAGATGGCATTACAACGATTAAAAGAAGCTGCAGAAAAGGCAAAAAAAGAATTATCAACCTTGCATGAAGCAGAAATTAACTTGCCATACATCACCGCAGATGCAACAGGCCCTAAACACTTGACCATGAAAATTTCACGAGCCAAGATGGAAAGCTTATGTGCCGATATTTTTGAAAGACTTGCAACTCCATGTATCAAGGCAATAGAAGACGCAAAAATTTCTAAAGATCAGATTAGTGAAGTAATTTTGGTTGGTGGATCAACACGTATTCCAAAAGTCCAAGAATTAGTTAAAGATATTTTTGGTAAAGCACCAAATAAATCGGTAAACCCGGATGAGGTTGTTGCCGATGGTGCCGCAATTCAAGGTGGCGTATTAGCTGGTGATGTTACAGATGTACTTTTGCTTGATGTTACTCCCCTTTCTCTCGGCATTGAAACTTTTGGCGGTGTAATGACCAAGCTTATTGAAAGAAACACCACTATTCCAACAAAAAAATCTCAAGTGTTTTCAACCGCAGATGATAATCAGACTGCCGTTGATATCAAGGTATTCCAAGGTGAACGTGAGATTGCACAGCACAACAAGTTACTTGGACAGTTCAGGTTGGATGGGATTCCACCAGCACCAAGAGGCGTTCCTCAAGTTGAAGTTGCTTTCGATTTAGATGCAAATGGAATTGTAAATGTTTCTGCAAAAGATAAGGCTTCTGGCAAAGAGCAAAAAATAACCATCACAGACAGCAGCGGACTTTCTGAAGAAGAAATCGAAAAAATGGTTAAGGATGCCAAAGAGCATGAAGCAGAAGATAAGAAAGCAAAAGATATTGTCGAGCACAGAAACAAACTTGACGGTACCATTATGCAGGTTGAAAAAGCTCTCAAAGAAAACAAAGAAAAGCTTCCTGAAGCTGAGATAAAACCACTAGAAGAAGCTGTTGAAAAAGCGAAAAAATCGCTCAAAGAGCATGAAAACAATCCAGAAGAATTAAAGAAAGCAACAGAAGAATTAACACAAGCATCTTACAAGATATATGAAACACTACAAAAACAACAACAGCAGCAACAACAGACACAAGGTGCATCTTCTACAACAGGAGAATCACAAGATAAAGCTTCACAAGAAGGTGAAAGCAAAGAAAAAAAAGAAGACGATCCAATTGATGCAGAAATAGATAATTAATTTTGTAGTATCGTAAGTAAGCCAAAGGCCTGCAGGAGTTTTCCTGCAGGCCTTTTTTGTAAACTATTTATTTTAGGATTTTGTAATAATAAAATGCCTTTCCACCAATTTTTAGTTTCGTTTTCAACCGTCGAGGCATTACATCTGACTCTTCCTGAAGTTCAGTTTTCAGGTATTCACGTCTTTCGGGCTCATCTGGATCTTTTGTTTTTTAACAGGAGGCTTAAATTGCATCCAATAAATTCCCTCATAAACACCTCTTTTTAATTCTAATTTCTTAGCTGTTTTAACATCAAATACGCTTAGCTTACTTAATCCGTCTTTATCAAGCCCTTCTACTCCTAGATATTTTCCATCAAAACTTAAACTAAGCAGGTCTGCCCTGTAAGGCAAAGGGATACTTTTAAATATTTTTTTAGAACCTTTTTTTAATATTTCAACACTGTCAGTAAAGTCAGATCTTTTAAAGCTATTAAATGCAAGAAACTCGGCCCCACCACTTAATGCAAATTTAGAAAAATCAAATTCTCCTGCTAGAGGATAATCATAATCTTGAATACGGTATACTTGTACAACTTTTCCAGTTTCCATATTCCATATCTCACGCAATAATCCGTCACTCATACGACTAGAGTCCACCGACATCATCACAAACTTACCATCTGGAGATATTGCATTTAAAGTTCGATTTTCAAAATTTTTCACTATCCTATTTGACCCTAGTGTCATCATTTTAAGACCATGTGATCCTATAAAGGCATAGGTAAAATAATGGTGACCATCAGAAGAAATTATACGATGCCCCCCCTCCGGAAGAGAAAATCTCTTTACAGGTTTTCTTGTTTCTAAATTAAAAACAACAATATTTTCTTTACTTTTATTCCTTTCTTTATAATAAATATTTTCTTTATAAATAACGCAAACTCGATCTAAGAAAAAACAAAAACAAGATTAAGATATCCCTACTTAAAGTGTTTTCATTAAATCCGTTCGCCCTGAGCTTGTCGAAGGGTACGAAATCATTATAAAAAAG
>Ga0180433_10001766_pt1 | contig 35470 bp, 26 predicted proteins | sample SS_ome_8_FD_132980 | JGI IMG/M metagenome (GOLD analysis project Ga0180433, IMG submission 132980) | Hypersaline lake sediment archaeal communities from the Salton Sea, California, USA - SS_1_D_1 metaG | ecosystem: Environmental > Aquatic > Non-marine Saline and Alkaline > Hypersaline >...
CGGCACTGTACGAGTTGAGACAAAGGCTCTGAAACAAGAGTTCCTGCTTCGAGTCTCTGACACCGGAATAGGCATACCAAAGGAACAACAGAGCAGGATGTTTGAAGAGTTCTTTCGCGCAAGCAACGCCAAGCAGTTCACTCAACAGGGAACTGGGCTTGGCATGTCCATTGCAAAGGAAATCGTTGTCTCACATGGCGGGAACATAACATTCGAATCAGAGCCGGGTAAAGGAACTGAATTTTTCGTCAGCCTTCCTCTGTAAACAGACGGTCGCACAACACAATCTCCCTGATACTGCCACGTCCCCGCTGCCTAGGTCTCAGCCTGGTCTATGTGTTGTTCTCATCTCCTGGTGGAGAATCCGTCGAAAGAGAACCTCTTAACACACAGACCCGCAGGCCTCAGCGATACCTTGAGCCAATATGACTCCAATGCCCCCCAAAGATGTCAGATGAATAAGTGCAAACGCCAAAGGAAATGGCAAGACACCCCTGATCACTTTGCGAGGATGACATGGGATCTCTTTCATGTATATTCAAGTCTCCTGGAGACTCATTCAAAACTGATTCGCACTATTCGGATCGGCGCCGTTTGGCAAGAAAGCGAGGGCTTCGAAAGCCCCCGCCTTTTGCATAGAAGAGGATCAAAATGACAGAGCTTCATAATAGGTTGTGCCCGCTAGTCAGCTCCTCCACAGACTTCCTCGATGCCGTAAATGCAGCCTGAATATACATTCGTCTCGTACAGACCTGCTTGAGCTGAGACAACCGCCTTCAAAGGCTGCCACTTGCCTTCCACTTTCACAACCGCTCGAATCATGTACTTCATGGGGCCAATCTCGCCAAAGTCTACTCGCGGGTGATCTTCCATCAGGTCGTTTTCACCGACATAAGCAGGCTCCTTGTCCCAAGTGTTCCAAGCAATGGTCTGCATGAGCTGAGGAAGCGTGACCTGCTGCAATCCACGCCCCGGATATCTGACGAACAAACGCACACGACGAATATTGCTGTAATCACCGCTCATCGTGAGAAGCTTGTTGAGCCTCCCCAGACCACCCGTTGTCTCAGGTGAAACAGCATCACGCCCTATGCGCAAATATTCAAGCTGCTGTGCAACGATAAGCGGAACACCGTCGTAGCTTTCCCTAAACAGCTCGGAAAGAGGCTCTGCATCGAAATTGCTAGGAACACCCGTAGTCTCATTGACAGTATCCAGAAGTCTGAAACCACTGTTTCTAAGAGCATTATGTAAGAACCAAGGCTTCAACTGAGTATCAAAATCCGGGTCAAGCACGTGTGCAAATCCGCTTCCCAAACCTTCTTCTCCACCACCCCCCCCTGAAAACGGAAAAAGGTCAAAATCCGTAGTATAATCCACGTCAAAACACCGCTCTCCGAGATCATTTGACTCCTTGTTGGGATCTTCGTCATCGTACCACCACGCTTCGGCATCACTAGGGCATAGATCGTCAGACGGATCGGCAATCATATCTACCGGCGTCATGCGAGGACAACGGGCGTATTCCCCGGTACGCAAACAGCTCACGTGTACGCCCGTCGTCATCTTGAACGGTATTGTAACCGTCATTGGTCCGGCGCCCTGAGGAACCATCCCTGCACAGAGTTCCTCTATCTCTGGTGAAGACACATCAAATGATGTGCGGAATTCGAAAACCCACTCGCTGTCATCGCACGGCATGGAATCAACAAGAAGATATGCGTCGCGCGGCATCTCCACTTCGGGATCATCACTTCTCAGCACGTCCACAAGCTCACCATCCCTGTATACTACCAACTCAATCGGGGCGCCTTCCGTCAGAATTGTCCCGAAGTCTATGCTACCTATGAGACGTCCAAAGTCAGTTAGCAAGTCCCCAGTCACCTCATACCCAAGAAGCGGCAGAATATAGAAAAAACCGCCTTCCCTGGCAAATTCCCGCTGCTCCGGCGAACCCGGAAAGATTCCGGGAAACATGCTTTCTTCCCCATCGATGAGTTCGTCGTCAATGATGATATTGAAAGCCTTGCCGTGCATCGAAACAGACTTGGTGCCCCCACAACACTGACATCCTGCGTTCCAGACTGGCCGGTTGCGTTCCAGAATAAACCCATTGTCAAAAGAGATGTTGAGCAAGAACATGAACTGATCAATTGGATTGATCTTCTCCGATACGGTTTCACCGTTGATGCTGAGGATCTCATCAACAAGGTACAGAGCGTCATCGGACTTGACGTCCGAGGCAAACCCGAACACCCACATACCAATAATGACAAGACACTGCCAGGGTCGAATTCCTTTTCTCTCAGATTGTGCAGACACGTATTTCCCTCTTACCAATCCCCAGTTTCAACCGCCATATGCCAATGACACTCAACATTGAACGAAATACAACTCGTACCAATATTCCTCGCTTGTAAGAGCCAATCCTGAACTACGGCTCCTCATTGCAGGCCTCTTCTGTGCCAAAAATACATCCTCCGTAAATGGTGGTTATGTAGGGTCCGGCTTGAGCGGAGACGATCGCCTTGAGAGGTCGCCATCGTCCTTCAATATTAACAACTGCGCAGACCATGAAACGCATCGGTCCCAGTTCACCAAGATCCAGGTACGGAATATCATCAATAAGACTATGTCCGCCTTCGTAGGCGGGTTCCTTGTCCCAGGTTTCCCAAGCTATGGTCTGCAGAAGTTGGGCCAACGTAACACGCTGCACACCTTCGAACTCAGTCTTGACATAAAATCTCGGTCTTCTTATGAAGGAATAGTCTGATCTGAATGCCTTGATCAGTGAACGAAGTCCCATGCCTCCAAACTGGTCGGGAACTACACTTCGCCGTCCCACTCTGAGGTATTCGAGCTGCAATGCAATTTCCAGTGGCACACCGTCATAGCTCTCGGTAAAAATCTCCGACAGAGGTTCAACATCCTCGACCTCAGGGAGATGGGGATCACTATTGACCGTGTCCAATAGACGGACGGCACTATTTCGCAAAACGTTGTGCACAAACCAAGGGCCGTACATTTCCTCAAATGCTGGATTATGAACGTTGGGAAAAGAAGCTTCCGCTGAACCGCCATCTTCAACAACTGGAAATCCGACGAAATCAAAATCCGTAAGGTAGTCAACATCAAAGCAACTCTCGCCAGCATCCTTGGGAGGTTCAGTTGGATCCGGACCGTCATAGTACCACGCTTCTAGGTCGCTCGGACACAGCTCTTCCGTTGGATCCACAATCATGTCAACCTCGGTCAACCGAGGAGCCGACCAACAACGACCGGTATGAAAGCAACTCACATGAACACCTGTTATGAACTTCAACGGCATAGTTATCTCGACAGGTTCGCCGCTCACCTCTCCTGTAAGAGGATAAGAAGTGCGAAGCTCTATTTGGTACTCCGAGTCATCACACGGAAGATCATTGACGATGTAGAAAATGTCACGAGGAAGCTCCACGCCAGGTTGCCCGCTCCTCAGGTACCTGAGAGCCTCCCCGTCCCGCCACAATACCACCTCTAATTCCAGTCCTTCCTGCATTATGGCGCCCATCGACATTCCCATTACACGACCAAAATCTTCCTTCAAGCTGCCCGTTGGCTCCATACCCAACAGGGGAAGAAGGTAAAAGAGGCCTTGCTCTCGAACACCATCCCGATCCTCAGGACTTTCCGAAAACATCGGTTCGATGATACTCGGAATCTCGACATCATCGATCAGGAATACATCTTCTTCGGTAATGAAATGCATGGCTTCCTTAGGATGGCACGAGACCGACTTGACGCCACTCTCGCAACAGCCCTCACCGCTGTCATCAATGAGAAAATAACCATTGCTTGCGGTGAAAGTGAACAGCAACTGGTCAATATCTCCCGTCTTTGATTCAACGTCAGTGCCATTAAGACTCATATACTCGTCAATGACTTGTAGACCCGCGATTGCAGCGGAATACGAAAAGACGCACAGCACCAGAAATATGACGGTCTTTCGACTATTCATGAGCACGTTGCAATCCTCCAAAAAGGAACCTATGACAAACAGACAGATAGAGCCCAGACACATTTCGTTTTGGAGCTTGTAAGACGCTGGGAGGTTAGAAACCCTCCCAAACAAGAACTGCCAATGTATTCTAATGATACCAGTTGTCTAGTCAAGCGCTGAATCAGTGGGACAGTAGAAGCCGGCAATGTTTCAATTTCGAAAAGCACGTTGACTAATATGCGATATCTCACTAACATGCATATCAATAATGACGTACTACACAAATTCGAGAGTATGCTTTCGGCCAGAAAGCTTGCTATGAAACAATGAAATCTTTTCACCTTGTCTGGACGGAGAAATAATGAAAAGCGCTCTCACGTTAGTCATCTTTCTGCTGTTGGTCTCAAGTTCCCTCATGTATGCATCTGAGATTCAGCTCCACACTTATGGACCGATTTACCCGAAAAGCACATGGCCCGGACCTAATGGTGTTGACCATGTCGTCATAATCGACATCGATGGTTTGAAACGTGAGGTTCTGTATTCTTTGCTGGCGGATGCACCTGAGGAAATACCAAATATCAGTTCGCTAGTCGGCGCCGTCTCCCATTTTTCAGATACGAATGACTTCATGTTTCACGACGCGCTGGGTGTAAACCGAGCGACAACGGTCTGTCCTTCCGTAACCCTCCCGTCTCAATTTGCCATTGTCACAGGACGGTGGCCGAAGAACCACGGTATCCCGGCAAATTACTGGTTAAGTCGCAGGTTGGATCGCATTATCGACATCACAGGTCTTCTCGAAGCAATTCTTCCCAGTACGGCTTCCGCCTTACACCAGGGTCCTACCATTCTGGAGACAGCGGCAGAGCACGGCCTAACGTGCGTTTCCGGGTTAAGCAATGTTGCCCAAACACTGGACGTCCCTCAGCCAATGGCTCCTGACCTGATAGATCCTGTTACGTTTGATACGGGTATGACAACAGCAATCCTCGAACTGATAAATCGGAATGGAATTCCTCGGATTCTGTTTGTCTACTACCCGGGCAATGATGTCAACAGTCACAGCCATGGAGCGGAGACTCAATTCGAATACCTGTCAGACATCTTGGATCCTCTGGTAGGTCAACTCCTTCATGGCAATGGCGGAGGTCTTTCGGGGATTTCGGATATTGACCCGGACTTCATGACGAACACGGTTTTTTTGTTCTGCTCGGACCACGGACATATCAACGTAAGTTCGGAAGAAGATCACTCGATAGGTTCCGACGACCTTGCACTCTATCTAGCATCTGTTGACTTCGTAATGGATGACAGCGCTCTGCTGATCGCAAACGGTGGGGTTGGCCTTCTATATCTGAAGAATCGGCGCCATGACAGTTGGACGCGGCCGCGCTTCCTTCGTGATGTTCTGCCAGTTGCAAGAGCCATAGTCGATTCTCGGTCACAACTCGGCGACTTTCTGGACTTCATGCTCCTGCGTGTAAATAATGCGAGCGATGGACAGGCATATCGTGTTCTCGACCCCAACAGCGGGCGCATTCGTTCCATCCGATCCTTTTTCCACAACCGAATGCAGGACTACCCTGACGCAGTACAACGAATCTTCGGCACAGACCCAGGCGCGTTCGGTGACATTATACTTTTCCCCAACCGTTCCGACGGTTATCACATTGCCGAATCTCCTGGAGTGGCTTCCGATCACGGATCACTTGGTGCCGTCGAGTCCTACGTACCAATGATCTTTGCCGGTGCTGTCCAGCCTCGAACCGCACGACAAGCACGCAATATTGACATTGCTCCGACCATTGCCAACCTTCTCGGCCTTCGTCATCACTGGCAGAACGGCGATGGGCGATCACTCATCATCGGACGATGAGCATCATACCTACCGCGGACGCTACGTAATCGTTGACATAATCCACGAGGAAGTATAGAATTCGGTCAAATGCCATGGACGGACTGTTCTCAGGATTAGTTTAGCTCGGTGGAGAAACAAAATGCCCACTCGATTCATAGTGCAGCCGGAAGAGATTAACGCGGACAACGTCGTAATGGATATCGAGGAAATCCGCAAAATCAATCCACACCGTTATGAAATGGAACTTCTCAGCGGAATTCTTCGGCTAGACATTGAAAACCAGATCGCCGTCGCCTACAAAGACATCACTCCAAACGAATTCTGGTGCCGGGGCCATATTCCAGGACGACCTCTGATGCCAGGTGTCTTGATGATCGAGGCTGCGGCTCAGCTTTGCACGTTCTATTACAAGCGAGCGCAGGAAGGCGTCGAAGATCGTTTTCTCGGCTTCGCTGGGCTGGATCGAGTAAAGTTTCGCGCCACCGTGGTTCCAGGAGATACGCTCATCATTGTCGCCAAGAACACGGAGCTTCGGACGCGACGAGCAGTGTTCGATTGTCAGGGCATGGTTGGTAACAAGCTGGCATTTGAAGCAACAATCACGGGAATGCCCGTATAATACTGTATATCCTAAACCCGTCTGAGTGCAAGTGAAGGAATTCCATCATGGCAAAGAGGGTTCTCGTGGCTGACGCTCTGTCTGAAGAAGGCATCGCACTACTCGACAAGGCCACTGGTTTGACTGTCGACGTTCGTCCCCAGATTACCCCAAAGCAACTCCGGTCCGTCATTTCCCGCTACGATGCACTGATTGTACGCAGTCGCACGAAGGTCACAAAGGATGTGATTGCTGCGGCAAAACGTTTGAAACTGATCGGCCGCGCGGGCGTAGGCGTAGACAATATCAACGTCGAAGAAGCAACCAAACACGGCATCCTTGTAATGAACACGCCAGAAGGAAATACGCTGTCAACCGCGGAACTCACAATGGCAATGATCCTCTCGCTTTCCCGCCACATCCCCCAAGCAGCGCAACTGGTGAAATCAGGCAAATGGAAAAAGATCAAAGGCGTCGAACTCTCCGGGAAGACCATCGGCGTAATTGGACTTGGCCGCATCGGAAACACTGTGGCAAAGCGTTGCTCTGCCTTCGGGATGCGTGTACTCGGATACGACCCATTCGTAGCTGAGGATCGCTCTCGCAGGGCTGAACTGAACATTGTGCCCCTCGCTCGACTCATTCGCGAGTCCGACTTCATCACAACACACACTCCGATCACGGAAAAGACTTTTCACATGATCGGACGACGACAGTTCAAAGCGATGAAGAAAGGGGTCAGAATCATCAACTGCGCGCGAGGCGGAATAGTCGATGAGAAAGCCCTCTTGGACGCACTTCAAAGCGGCAAGGTTGCCGGGGCAGCTCTCGATGTGTTTGAACACGAACCACCCGCTGAGTCTCCATTGGTCGGACTGTCAAACGTCATAACGACACCTCATATCGGGGCGTCTACTGCTGAAGCCCAGACCAATGTGTCAACACAAATTGCAGAGCAAATCATAGAAGCTCTCCAAACCGACTCTGTGCGAAATGCTATAAACATTCCGCCAGTGGACCCCGAGGTCTATGCAATAATCGGCCCCTATATCGCTCTTGCTGAGAAGCTTGGAAGACTCCTGGCACAACTGGCTGCCGGGCGAATGGGAAAGATAGGAATCTCCTATCACGGTGAGATGAATGAGTACAATATTACACCAATTACAAATGCAGTGCTCAAAGGTATCCTTGACCCCGCCCAGCGGGGTTCTGTCAACTACATTAGCGCACCAGCCATTGCGCGCGACCGCGGGCTTACCGTCACACAGCTCAAGAGCGACACGCCATCTGACTTCACAAATCTGATCACTGTCGAAATCAGAGTTGGCAAGAAGGTTCTTTCCGTTTCAGGAAGCTGCTTCGGGAAGAACGATCCACGCATTGTCAGTATCAACGGCTACCGAATGAATGCCGTTCCCGCGGGACATATGCTCATCGTCACCAACAAGGATGAGCCTGGAGTCATTTCTCATTTGTCTACAACCATTGCATCCCACAAGGTCAATATTGCGAACATGACGGTTGGCCGAGACAAGCCGCTGGGAAAGGCCGTAATCATCATAAACCTTGACAACCCACTTGATCAGAAGTCCCTCGCGAAAATTGCCAAGAGCCCTCCTGTGATAGAAGTCCGACAGGTGGAACTCTGACACCCAGTTTGCGAGAATTGCTTCCACAAGGATGGTTCCGAATGATACTGGATGAAATAGTCGCAAATAAGAGAAACGAGGTGGAAGAAGCCAAGGCAAGGCTGCCTCTATCAGACCTCGAAAAGCAAATCTCTCACGCCCCACCAGTCAAGAGCTTCCAGGAAGCCCTTGACCGACCCGGACGTATGCGGCTCATTGCTGAAATCAAGCGGGCATCACCGTCAGCAGGTGTACTGAATGACTCGCTCCAACCAGATGAGCATGCCCTCAAATACAGGCGTGCAGGAGCTGACGCCTTGTCCGTCCTTACTGACCATAGGTACTTCAAGGGAACGCTTGATGACCTGAAGCTGGCTGCAGGAGCTGCCCAGTTGCCTGCCTTGAGGAAAGATTTCATCATCGACCCATATCAGATATTCGAAGCCCGCGTGTACGGCGCCAGCGCCATACTACTGATCGCTCGAATCCTTGATGCCTCTCTGATTCAGCAATTCCTGAATGAAGCCAGACGACTCGGGATGTGCGCTCTTCTGGAAGTGCACGACGAAAGTGATCTTGAGATCGCCCTGAAAACCGATGCTCGGCTGATCGGAATCAACAACCGAAATCTGGATACACTTGAAATCAATCTCGAAACTACACACACCCTCATCACACATATACCGAAGGATCGCGTCGTCGTAAGCGAGAGCGGCATCTCGACCCCCGAACAGGTTCTCCGGTTGCGAGATGCTGGGGTATCTGCGTTGCTCGTCGGGGAGAGCATCCTCCGAGCAACTGATCCTGGACAGAAAGTCCGCGATCTCCTGGGAACGGCCTGACCTCTATCGAAACCAAGCCAGAATCAAAGTTGAAACTCTCCCCGACGGTAGCTACATTAGTGACGGGAGATCTGAAGCAGACTAGGCCAGCTTCTCTGAGGTTGTTATTGACCATCGGCACAGTAGGCTAGTATCTTTGTTTAGAGCTAATCTCGCGGCTTGTGTTCACAATACTCTTCTCGTTTCTGGCCTTGGCAACCGTCGCCCAAGCCCGAGTGCTGTCGGCGCAATGCCATGTTTAGAATGCATTCTCCCTTTCCTTGGCAATCCAGAATACCGTATTAAGTTCATACGCTTCATGATAAGAGCCCTAAAGGACTTTGTTCGAACAGTCATGGCCAACGGCGCCGTCGCCCGACAGCTCGCCGAGGCTCGAGGCATGCTCCGTAGCCAAAACATCAACTTCTTTCCGTCAGGAATTGCGGAAAAAGCGATTGTTAAGTATCTCACGTCCCCATCCTGGGAAGTAAGGAACATAGGGGTAAAGCTCATCCCCCGACTGGGCAATCCTACTTTGTTTGACCTTCTTCCACCCATTTTGACGGATCACAGCGAAAGTGGTATCGTCCGTCGAAACGCGGCAACTGCAATTTGTCACGCACGCCATTGGAATGACATTTCATGTGATGCGATTGAGCGTTCACTTCGTGACAGGTACTGGGAAGTCCGCTCCGAGGCGCTGCACTCCCTCGCGGCACTGGCCAAGCCGTCAGAGCATAGCGAAGCTCTCATTCTTTCTGTTCTTTTCGGAGGACATCCAGCCGCTCACGAAAAGGGTCCAGCAGACGTATATCGTCGGTCGACCTTGAGGGAAAGAAATTTCGAAGTCCGAGCTGCCTGTGCACACGCGCTTGGAGCTTTGGCGGTTTCGGAACAATCTGTAGAGGCATTATCGAGACTACTTGCCGACAGTGTATGGATAGTCAGATACCAGGCAACCATTGCCCTCGCTGAATTCGCCGCTCGCAATGATACGTACAAAGCTCTGGCGGCGGATCGAATTCGTAAAGTGCAGATCACACCGGAATGCTCGGTGTCAAAGCATCCCTTTGGACAAACAGTCTCTCGTCTTGGTTCAGATGTCTTGAAGGGAACTCTCAGCGGGCATCCTGAGGAATTGCGCCATCTCTACTTGAACCTCAAGAAGGGATGGAATATTGTTGATGACTAGTCCAATAGCGGCCAGAAATGGACCAGCGTTACGCGTTGAGAATGACACTCGATCTCGCATGAAACACGTCATTGTTGTTTGTGAGGACTGATCTTGTTCTATCTGTTGTACAAATGGTTCTACGCGTCTGATGGCCCGCAGGAGTATCTGCGGTTCTTCAGGTATCTCTCTGTTCGAACCATGGCCGGTGCGGGCTGCGCTTTTGTTTTTGCATTGATCATAGGACCGGTAATGATTCGCTTTTTCCTCGACAGAGGCATTCAGGATCGGTCAAGGGATTTCGGCAATCTTGCACAATCCACGAAGAATGGTACCGTCACAATGGGAGGGGTACTCATACTTGCAAGTACTCTGCTGTCAGCATTGTTCTGGTGTGACTTAGCAAATCGCTTTGTCCAACTGTCCATTGGATGCGCCATGTTATTCGCAGCACTCGGAGCTTGGGATGATCTACTGAAAATCCGTAGCGGGTCCAATGAAGGCGGGCTTTCGCGAAAAACAAAGTATCTCGTCCAGACCGGCATTGGTGCCACGCTGGCAATCCTGTTGCTCAGCGCAAACACAAGCCCTCTCACTGGGACTATCGCACGTTCATTGTTCGTGCCCTTTTTCAAATCAGGAATCTATATCGGTTTGTTGTACATCATTTTCCTGATGTTCTTCCTCGTGCTGTCTTCTAACTCCGTGAATCTAACGGATGGGATGGACGGTCTCGCCACGGTTCCCGCCATTTTTGTAGCGCTGGTGATGGGTGTCTTTGCCTACGTCTCAGGGAACCATACGTTGGCAAGCTATCTTCAGTATCAGCACCTGCGTGGCGCAGGAGAACTCTGCGTCCTCTGTGGGATTATTGCCGGCTCTTCCGCTGGTTTTCTCTGGTTCAACGCATTCCCCGCAAGCATTATTATGGGCGACACCGGATCACTCATGCTGGGCGGTTTACTCGGCACTATCGCAGTTCTGCTTAAGCAGGAGATTCTCTTTTTCATCGCGGGCGGATTGTTTGTAATTGAGACGGGGTCAACGTTCATTCAAGATTATATTGGATGGAAGCTGCTTGGACGAAGGATTTGCTTTCGCGCTCCATTTCACCACAGTCTTCTCTACAAAGGCGTAGGTGAAACCAAGGTAACCGTGCGCTTGTGGATCATTTCCGCCGTATTTGCACTCATAGCCTTGGCCACGCTCAAGATTAGATGACCGTCTTGATCAGGCCATTTGTAACGATGATTCTCGCTTTCGCTACCCCACATTGTGTAGACTTCCCCACGTAGATCGCAGACGCCTATATAACTGCTGTATTATTAGTTAGTTGCGCCATGTGTACACTGCGTTTCGCAGACTTCTTCTCGTCCTTCTCCAGTCATTCAACCTTTATTGTTGATGGGATCTCCGATAATCCTCTGCCTGAGATGAACAAGTCAGGCTCAATCATATCTTGCATGCCTTGTCTCTGAAGTCGGTTACGACATGTTGCCGTTGCTTGATCTATACTCCTTAGAACTATGGCATATCATTTGCAATCACGTTAGGAGGTGTTTTCTAGACATGCTGGAAACACGAGGGTGTGGTCCTCAGAGAGATCCACACGGCAATATACACGGAGTAGCGGGCTATGAGTCGGCACGACAATGATCAAGGCCGTAGTTGCGGTGCGTCGGCCGGACGTGCTTCCGGTAGGATGCAGACAAGTCGTCTGCTGAGCACCATGCAATTGCTGCTGGTCTCGATCACTGCCGCCCCTCTCTTCACAGCAACACTCTTTATCGTGAAACAACCACTACAAGCCAACAACGAAAGAGCCATCTTCATAATAACTGCATCGGCAGGAACGATTCTATTGCTCGGATTCTACTTGCTGAGTCGAGTCATTCAGCCGTTCATTGACGTCTCCACTCAGATTCATCCAGCTTACCATTTGGACGGATGGCAAGCGGTAGAGATCAATTCCGCATCAGAGGCCGGCAGAATCGCAACGATGTGGAACACGATGGTTGCCAGCCTTACAGACTCTCGCCGCGAACTACTGGCAACAAAGGAACATCTTCGACTAAAGTACACTGTCCTTCTCGATCAAAGGCAAATGCTCGAGCGTGTGCTGAACGAAACTGGATTGGGTGTGGTTGCAGTTGACAGGGACCTGACGATAGTCTATTGCAACCGCATGGCTGCTCAACTACTACGCTTCTCGGAAAACCAGCTCCAGAACAAGGCAATTTCTGAAGTCCTTCCTAGCCTCAAGGATAGCCTTTGCTCTCGTCCCTTTGAAGATCTCGAAGCACAACGAACCACCACTCTTTCTATCGGCCACGATAAAGACATCGTATGGATAGAAGTGGTTGCCTCCGGACAAGTATCCGACGAATTGACCATTCTGACTATTCGTGATGTCACGGAAGAAAGACTCCGCAGTGAAGAACACGACGCTTTTATTGCGCACTCGGTCCATGACCTCCGCGGGCCGCTGACAAATATCCTGTCATACGCAGAAGTCGTCTCGGACGGAATATTCGAGGACTCACAGATTATTCCGGAATTCCTCAACGTAGTCTTTTGTGAAGGCAGAGAACTAAACCAACTACTGAGCAATGTCTTGTATATGTCAAGAGTCCGAATGGGGCAATCCGCCCTATGCAAAACGAAAGCAGACGTAGGCGAACTCATCAATAGTGTACTCCATGAGTTCACGAACAGCGCCAGAGCCGACGGAATCTCTCTGAACACGAAGATCCCTTCTGATCTTGACGAGCTAGAGGTCGACCAAGGAATGATCAGCCTCGTGCTGGAAAACCTTCTGCGCAACACCTTCAAGTCTACCGAAGCGGGGGGGACCTTGGAGCTTTCAGCGGAGCAAACAGAGGAAGATATTCGTATTCACGTATCAGGCATGTCCTGTAGTATGTCGCCTGAAGACACCCCAAATCTCTTTGAGATGCCATCTCTCAATAGAGCAAGTCTGATGGAAAGAAGGAAGATAGAGTTCGGTCTGCCTTTGTCGCAGCAAATCGCCATGCTCCACAACGGCAACTTGAATGTCAACAGCAGCGTGGACAATGGAACTGTGTTCACACTGGTTTTGCCCATAGCCAAGGAGGCTCAGCAACATGTCTCACTCTGAGGCGCTGGTTCTGTGTATTGATGATGACCCATGCGTCGGGCGCATACTAAAGCTATCGCTCAAGGCCAGAGGCTGCAATACGGTCCAGGCTGTCACAGCGGAAGACGGACTTGAGATGATACATCGGTTGAAACCAACAGTTGTAATCACCGATGTGAGTCTACCTGGCATCAACGGTATCGAACTATGCCGCTTATCCGAGTCGATTCAGAAGCAACACCCTTTCCTGATTGTTGTCCTGACATCAGTAATGGATACAAAAATGAAAACCTGGGTGGAAGATAGTGAACTGCGGCGGTACGTCTCGAAACCTTTCAGTCCGAGAAAACTGACCTCAATGATATGTGAATATGTCAAGGAGACAAGGTCCTCAGCACAACTTTCTCTCAAATGATCTGTGGACACACGGATCGCTCAGAGTTGTAACACCAAGCTCTTGTCTATGGAAAAATGAAACATGAATCTTGAGAAGATCAATATCGCAATGAAGCGATTGGCTTCCCATTTCGGGCGCATTGCCAAAGGTCTCTGTACCCAGGAACAGACAGATTTTGTACTCTGCGACGCGCAAGAACGAGTTGTCTTCAGCACGATCCCGTCGGCTGAGAATGACGCGACCCTTCTCTCCGGACAATGCGCTTCCTGCAAAGCCGTCTTCGAGCAGATCAAGAAGTCCGATCCACGGAAACATGAGTATCACGCCGTCTGGTGCGAAAACGGCCATCGTGTTCATTCAGCACCTCTTCGGGGTGCTGAATTGACGCTGGGAATTCTGTATGCGCGAGAGTCCAACCCGACAGATAGCAATAGTAACAACACTTCAGAAGCCATACAGTCAATGGCACATCTGCTTCAGGAAAAAGTCTTTCTTGAGATCGAATCAGACAGCCTCACTGAAGACCTCTCTGTCCGATACGAAGAACTGTCCGTACTCTACGATCTGGGAGAAAAGCTATCCGTACAGTCGCGCCGCTCGGCCGTCATCGAGTATGTGCTCACAACGGCAGCTGACGCCGTAGTGTCTGCATGCGCAGTGTGGGTTCCAGAAGACAATGATTCACTTACAGTATTCCTGAAAGACGCTGATAGTCCTGACGCTCACGATCTCATGACCGCTGCCGAACAGATCAGTCTGGCCGCACCCTCCTCTTCACGTCATCATCCTGAACCGATTGTCCAGAACTACCTTGAGGATGATCTTGCCATAACAAACGGGAAGCGCCCGTTTAGGCACGCAATGCTCGTTCCCGTTCGTGCCGGAGAACAACAATTTGGAACATTGGTTCTTCTCAGGACAAGAGGCGAGGAGTTTCTCAGTGGCGATACGAAAGTGATCTCTTCTCTGGCTCATCGGTCAGCGATCACCATTCATAACACCGAACTCTACCGCGACTTGAGAGACCTGTTTCTAAATACAATGAAGACCCTTGTCTTCGTCATAGAAGGAAAGGATCCATACACACGTGGTCACTCGGAACGTGTTAATGCGCTCGCAACGCGACTTGGCGAGGCGTTGGGCATACCAGAAGAAGACAAGCAGACCCTAAACTGGGCTTCCCTCCTGCATGACATCGGAAAGCTCAAGATACCGGAAACAATCCTTCAAAAACCGGGAAGACTCACGCCCAGAGAACTGACCACAGTGCAATGTCACCCAGCATACGGAGCAGAACTTCTTGCTCCCATTCAACAACTCGCACCATGTCTTGCAACAATACGACACCATCATGAGCGCATCGACGGCAACGGATACCCCGGCAACTTGAAAGGCGAAGAAATTCCGATCCTCGCCCGCATCATCGCGGTCGCCGACACATGGGATGCTCTGACTAGTGACCGTTGCTACAGGCCCCGTTTCAACGCAGATCAGGCGGTCGAAATAATGAAAGAGGTAAGCGGCACACAACTCGATTCCAAGATCGTGGAGACACTCCTCTCACGACGCGATGAAATGGTACCATCTGAACAAGACTACAAGCAGCGCGTTCTTGTGCCTGCTGGCGCCGTTGCATTCTAGATAACACCTGGGTGCTGTTGGCAAGACCAAACCATCAATGCCAATGAAAAACGGCAGCTCTCATTTGAGAACTGCCGCCATTCATATTTCGGATTACAGTCGGTTCCAAACTCTCCAGACACTCTCACTGAAGATTATGTCTCGCATTCACTTCTTTGCCCGGGCTTCCTTGATCCAACCAAGCACATCCTTTGTCAGACTGGTAATCGAAGCGTAATCTCCCTTCGCAATCCAGTCCTTCTTGACCAGGTCGCTGCCTATACCTAGCACAGCAGCGCCACCATTGATCCAGTCTGTAACGCTCTCTCTGGTTGCTTTGACACCACCGGTCGGCATGATACGCGTCCAAGGGCAAGGCCCCATCACACTCTTGACAAAAGCCGGCCCACCTACTTGTCCGCCTGGAAATACCTTGACAAACTCGCAGCCTAATTCTTCTGCAATCTGAACCTCGCTGGCGCTCCCACAACCGGGAGAGTAAGCGACCTTGCGTCGGTTGCACAAGCGGGCTATCTCGGAATTTAGAATTGGTCCGACAACGAAATTCGTGCCATTTGCAATGTAGAGACCCGCAGTGGGAGCATCACACACAGAACCAACGCCAAGAATCATATCAGGGCGTTCTTTCGCCATAAACTGATTCAGCTCGGTGAAAACGTGACATGCATAGTCACCGCGATTTGTGAACTCAAACAGACGGCATCCGCCCTCAGCTACAGCAATGGCTGCCTTTTTGGCTACTTCCACATCTTTGTTGTAGAACACAGGAACAAGACCAACTTCGTACATCGTGTTTAAAACCGTAATTCGATCGAATCTTGCCATCTGAATCTCCTTCTGCACCAACTTCACATTCGAAAACACGAATCCATACTATGACGCATAGCAGCAACCGTCAAATCCGTCTCGATCGCCTGCGTCGCAAATATCTACGCAATCAGACCCTTCATGGGAAAACAGTGACTTTACTCTTGGTCCTGACCACTAGGTCAAAGAGTTCCTCAACATCTCTGTTCAGCATGCGCACACAGCCGCGGGATTCCTGCCCACCTATCGACTCCGGCTCCCAAGTCCCGTGAATACCGTAACTCCCCTTGAATCCTATCCACCGGGTACCGAGAGGGTTCTCTGGGTCGCCATAGGGAACTTCCCCGCCCGGCCGAAACCACGATGGTTCCACGAGCTTTGATGTAACATTGAACTCGCCTGTGGGGGTCGAGCCGTTCTTGCCGAGGCCGATCGGATAGCTCTTGATGAATTTGTCCTTGAGGTAGACTTCCAATTGGAACCTACTCTTGTGCACGACAACATCGAAGGGACCTGGAATGATCTTCAGTTGCTGATCCACACGAATCGTGCTGTCCTTCATTCCATTCAATTTCATGATCAGTTGGTAAGTCGTATCGTACTTTGCGGCAATCGACCCAAGGCCTTTTCTGTCCGCCGAGGTCACCGTGTAGGACAAAGATTCAGCACAAGCGTCAGAGGAGAAAAGAAACTTTTCGTTCAATGCTGTCAACTTCTCCTTCAACTCCTTTACACGCGAACCCGAATACCCCGCCTTTAGCGCTTCCATGTATGCAATGCGAGAACCCGCCATGTCGCCCTTCTCTGAAAGACCATCGGCTTTTGCCAAAAGCAACTCGCCTTCCGACGGAGCCGCCACTTCGGCAAGCTTTGACTCTACAGGCTTCTCTACAACCGGAGCAGCCACTGATTCCGCAGCTTCCTCCACCGCAACGACTTCTTCAGGCCCGGCATCAGCTATCGCTGGCTCACCTTCACCTACCGGTTCCGCCTCGGGAAGGATCTTCTCATACTGCTCCGTTGCAGTGGTGTGGTCCTTCTCGCCACCGTTCGGACCAGCGGCTTCCTTCTTGTAAAACCGCCAGCATACGACTATCACAAAGATCACAATCGTGAACAGAAGTAGTCTTTTCATCGTGCCATCCTTGAGCCGAGGATAGAAAAACCATAGTGCTGTCGACTTCCAAATCTAACAAAACCCCAGAAAATTTCAACCCCATATGGGCACGAACTCGCCGGAGACACTCTGGACGGCCTGCACACATCCGGTTGCAGACAATCAGGTCCGGCGGTGGGCAAGACCATTTGTCCGTAGCAAACCTGAACTCTGAATATCAGAGAAAGTCCACAGCGGTAATGGTGTGGATTTTCAACCCTCACCACGACCGGCAAATAACGTCAGAATGAGCCTCTGATATCTCCAGCCATCTTGAAGATCCTGCCCCTTGGTTGTATAGTGTGCGCCTGTTGAACAAATGCATGGCGTCTCGAGATATGCCACACATAGACGTCCTCAAGAGGACTTTGTACCCTGTCGGAGAGCTCCAAAATGGCCACGTACAAAGCTGGACTACGCCGGTATGGCGGTGTGGCAACTGTCTTTGTCAACGATCGTCCCATCCACGGACTAATGCCATGTGACGACAGCATCGAACCCCTCGCCTGTACCAAAGCAGGCGTCTACCTAGTCAACACCAGCGGACAAGTGAAGGACGGAAAGCTGGTCGAAGGATCCATTGTAGATGAGACGGGTGTCAACACAACGCGGTCTGAGAAGATTATCGACGAAGTGCTGAAAAGGGACCCTGATGCTCTGATCGCTCTGGGAAGTTGCCCGGAAGCACCGTGGAAGTGGTCAGAGAATCACCCGGAAGAAATGCATGCTTTTGCTCCCGGTGAACCTGGAATTCGGAAGCAGGACGTGGTTCCTCCGTACGACGCTTCATTTGCTTCAGTCAAATGGAGAAACAAGGTCTCTGAAGTCTATGAAGAGTTTTCTCGACGCATTCATCTCAAATATGACGGCCGGGTTATCATGCATGTCTTCGGCGCCGGCAACTGTGAAGAATGGAACCCCTATGGGGTCCCTGATTGTCACGGCCGATGGTGGGCCGAAGATTTCAGTCCCGCAATGCACAACTACTTCCGCACCTGGCTTCGTAAGCGTTATGAAGACAATATCGATGCACTACGCAAAGCGTGGAGCAACAGTCAGATAACCTTCGAAACAGCTTCTGTCCCCACCCGCGCAGAGAGACTGTGTTCAGATTGGTTCACTTTCAGACATCCGAAAATAAGGCATGTCACGGACTATCTCCACGCCTATACAGATGCTATCGCCGATGACATCATCGCCTTTGCAGATGCGATCAAGCGTGGCACCAACGGAGAGACACTCGTATGCACGCATTCGGGCGGCTTCCTCGACAACGGCCTGCACGCCTATCTATACAACCAAACTGCAGCAAACACTCTCCGTCGCGTAGAACGACATCCACACGTGGACATTTTCACGTGCCCCATTTCCTTCTTGAACCGGAGACCTGGCGGCAGTCCCGGTCCTATGATGCCGACAGGGTCTCTTCGTTTACACAACAAGATGTATCTGCATGATGAGGACAGCCGATTTCATACAGGAAAAGACTTCTTATCTGAAAACAACGTCCTCTATAGCTTATTCGGTCTTCCGCGAAACGAAGAAGAATCCGTTGCCGTAATGAAAAGAAATGTCGGACGAGACATTCTCAACGGGTGGAGTCTCTGGTGGCATGACTGCCTGAATGAAAACTACATGCATGATCCACTTCCGACAGTCGCCACTCGACTCGTCGAAATCGGACGGACAGCAGTAAATCTTGAACGCGGATTTATCCCCGATATGGCTGTCGTCGCTGACGAACGAGCCTCCTTTTCTCAACAGTGCGCCAATAGACTCCTCTACCCCTTGCTCTATGCACAGAGGGTAGAGGACTTTTGTCACGCAGGAATCTCTTGGGACGCGTTCGAAGCTGGCGATCTGCTCGATCCCAATTTCCCATCATCAAAGCTGATTCTGATGCTGAATCTTTTCGAACTGGAACCGAAACAGATCAACGCTATACGCGAGAAGCTGTCAGGAAGTGGAGCCGTTGTCGTCTGGTTCGTCGCTCCCGGAATTCAAGGGCCCGAGGGTTTTGACTTCGACGCAGTTCAAGAGCTTACGGGGTTCCGTGTGCGGGCTCTGGACGCTGAGTGCAACCCTCGTGTTACTTTGACAAACTACGACCACCCGATCACCAGTGGATTGGGATCAGTACAAGCACCTCATTCCATCGGAACAGGCGTTCTTGCCAACGACGAACGCGAAGGAATCTACGGCCCCATCTTTTATATCAATGATTCGGGCGCGATGAACCTAGGCATGCTCGACGGACTGTATCAACCGGGCCTTGCCGTAAAAGAACTGGATGGCTGGACGTCGGTCTACTCCGTTGCTCCGAGGCTGTCGCGCCAGCTGCTCCGGAATCTTGCAAAGATTGCGAACATTCATTCTTACCTCGACACTGAGGACATGGTCTGCGTCAGTCCCGAACTAATACTGATCCACGGTGTCGGAAAGGGAACGCGCAATCTGACTCTGCCTCAAGCTGCTGATGTGATCGATCTTTGGACGGGCAAGACGCTGGCAAGCCAAGCCACCGAGTGCCCTGTCGAAATGTCGGAATGCGATACAAAGCTTCTCTTTTACGGAAATAAGAAGAAGCTGAAGGAAGCCCAAAGCAAAGCGAATCCAGGATAAGTTCAAGCTAGTTGCCTGTCACATTTGAAATGTCCCGATAAGCCTGCTAACGTCATGCCACGTGGAAGCGCTTAGGCGCACCTGTAACATTCTGACCGCGGAAAGACAGGAGAACGCAGTGAGTGGTGCAGAAAAGGACATACGGACCCCCTTAGAAGTGGCCGTCCCAATTGCAGAACGTTTCTTGAAGATTGATCCCCCACGCTCCACCTATATGTATTATGGCGGTGTGTGCGGCCTCCCTGGCCTTTGGGCGTTGACCAAGGACCAGCGTTATCTCGATTTCTATATGGAGCGAGTCACACCTCTCCTCGACAAGGACTATCCTCAATATGACCCTCGCATGTATCACGCCACCGGCGATCGCAAATGGCTCACAGGTATAGAGGGCATAATCGACAAGAGGTTGGCCCTTGCAAAACTGGACAGCGAAGGAGCCGTGCTCGATCCTTCCGGCCGCTATACTATTGACACCTATAGCGGCCATCTTTCAGAAAACATATTTCTCGCTCACATCACAGGAGACCATGCGCTCCTCGATGAGGCAATGCTTCATTATGAGGTAAACAAGGGATACCTCGCTGATCCGGTCACCGGCATGTGGTACAGCCGCTTTGGCCATCACATGCATCCGAAGCGGAACAGCCCCGGACTCTGGTCGAGAGGAAATGGCTGGCTCATAAGCTCCTGGGGATCGGCAATGCATCTTTGGGATCCGAAGCATCATGGTTACGAACAGATGCTTTCAGATTGGCAGCATCTGTGCAAGGCTGTGTCGAACTGCCAAACCAAGTCCGGCTTGCTCAGGCAGCTTCTCGACCGCGAGGACTGTTTCGAAGAAGCATCTGGAAGTGCATTGATCTTCAGCGGCATTGCAAATGCTGTATTGCACGGAAGCCTACCCCCAGAATACGGGTCGATAGCTTACAAAGGTTTTTGCGGAATGCGCGGTATTGTTGATCAAGACGGCAATATTCACAATGGTTCCACAACTGCCGGAGGCTACAATTTTGAACGTCAGTACTACACATGCGCCCGATTCAACGAACCACACGCAGACGGACCTACGATCTCTCTGTGCTGCGTAATGCACAAGCTACTTGAGCAGAACAAGGTACCTGACTTGACCCCGCCAGAAGAGAAGCCGGTGATCGTAACCAAAGCCACGCCCGGGGTGGTCAGTTACCAACCCAAGAAGCTGAACTCTCCCGAGGAGTTGGCCATACCAGTGATCAAGAGATTGACAGCACTGGATAGAGCTCCTGAAAAGGACATTCACGCATCTACACTTCTCGGTTTGGCACACTGGTACAGAGTCTGCAAGAATGAAACACTCCTGGCATGTGTCGAGAAGATGCTAGAGAGCAGCTCAGATAACTTTGCATCGGCTGTCGTATGGAATGTCAAGACTGAACTGGCACTTTGTCATGATGGTCAAACGTCGCCCACTGGGTTGAAGGATTACCTGGACGGCGAACTCAAAACAATGAAGCGTGATCGCGACGGCATTCTAGTGGACGAGGCGAACGGCTATAGCGTGGGTACGCTGTACGTGTGGATTCCTCTTCTAGCAAAAGCAGCCAGGCTTACTGGTGATAAGGACTATCTGGACGAAGCTATCAAGCAACTCTTTGGCCACCAAGCTTGGCTGGAAGAGCCCATTACCGGTCTATGGTATGCAACCTTCGGTCATGGCAAACACCTTCGCAATATCAATCCGGGCCTCTGGGGGCTGGGCAACGGTTACGTAGTCGCTGCTGTCACGGATTTGTTGGATGTCCTGCCAAAGGAACACGACAGATGGGATGACGTCATGTATCTGATGCGGAACCACATCAGAGTTCTCACTGAATATCTACCCGTAAATGAGGGTTGGACACAGCTTGTTGACAAACTGGACTCCTTCCCCTGCCCCGCTGCAAACGGCTTGATAACCTACGGAATCTGCAAGGCAATGGTCAAAGGTTGGATAGGGAACGAGTACCACGCGGCCGGTGGTGGCGGTGCAGCAGCATTGGCAGAATTGCTTGACACAGACGGCAACTACGAGAAGGCGTCCCTGCCAACCGCCGGTCTCGACTCTCTTGACGCACACGAAGAACACGCTGTTCACAATGATGCCTGCGCACTCGGAGCAGTTCTCTCAGGATTGTCCTATGCCGTACCTTTCAACGAAAACATCAAGTCGCCACTCGACTCGAATGAACTTGGGGTACGATAGAAATGTATCATTCAAACATCCAAAGTAACCGTTGCATGAGCTAAAGCATATATTTCACATGGAAGAAGAATGAAACTCACTTATATTGTAAGCTTCACGACAGCTTGGATTAATGGAATGATAAAGACTCCCGAGCAGTTCGTAGCCGAACTGCGACGGCGAGGACTGGGCATCGAACTCTGGGATCTCTGGGGACCTTATACGGACCTCTACAACAGAGTCCATTGGGACCGTTGGAAAACCGCTCTTCAAAACATTCCAGCCGCTATACACGCCCAATACACAGTCAAGTTGCCGTATCCTGATGACTTCGACCGCCTTGAAAGCATGAAGAGCCAGATAGAGTTTTCAAGTCATATAGGAGCACAAACGCTCATAGTACATGGCTTTCATCTGAGTCCAAGCACTGAAGACTACCGAATAGAAGACCACGGCATGGCGGCAGAAATCATAGCTTATGCCGAGGACAGAGGCGTCACTCTCGCATTGGAAAATGGAAGTCTTCCTATGCTAGAAGAGGTCTTTGATCGCCATCCATCCGTGAAATTCTGCCTGGATACGGGCCATGCGGGAATAAGCGAAGATCCTTTCGAGGCATTCGTCGACCTTATGAAGTCACGCCTTTGCCACCTCCATATCGCGGACAATCGTGGATTCGACGATGACCACAAGCCGCCTGGCATCAGACACGGACTTGGTGAAGACCGTTGGCGATACCTACTGGATGCGATGCACGAATGTGATTTCGAAGGTCTAGCCTGTATTGAGCTCACATCAGGTGGGATTTCGCACCCGTGGCTACGAGAGTGGGCTATTGGCTTGGACGACTACATAATCGAAGAGTCTTTGGACTTCTTGACTGAGGAAATCGGCTTTAATCCTCCCCCACAACGGACAAAACCGTACGCACAGTCCCCCCGTGACCCAAGCTGGAATCGCGCGGCTGCTCCAGATTCATCGCGTCTCAACCTTGAACTTGAATACGTCGCTGGTTTCACCGTTGCTCACAAGTCCGCCTGCGAAATGGACATTGAATATGTGATGCGCGATATCAAGAGGCTGGGCGTCGGCTTTGAAATTTCGGACACTCTCTGCAACAAAAAGGGATACTTCGATATTGAGTTTTGGGACAGATGGACCGCCGCCTGTGACGGAATGCTCAACACCGTCTGCGGGGCAAAGACCAATGATTCGCCATGGGAAGACATCAGGCATCAACTCGATTTCTGCAAATACGTGAAATCCAACCTATACATTCTCCAAACAGAGCAGATCTCGGAAACAGCTGGCGGCATGTTCACAATAGACCATGACTTGCTCGCCAAGGCTCTTGACTATGCAAACGATAGGTGTATTCGAGTCGCTCTGGAGAACGGTTCGCCGACAATATTGCAGGAGGCACTGGATCACCACACTACTCTTGGAATGTGCTTTGATTCTGGAAGCGCTCGACTCGACAAGAGCCACTCCTTCCGGGAAATCCTGGAACTCTTCAAACACCGTATGATTCACCTCCATATTCACGACAACCGCGGAATAAACAACGACCGCCAACCCCCAGGAATTTATGGGGGGCTTCCCGTCGAAGATTGGCACTATCTGGCTGATACACTTGTCGAAATCGACTACAGAGGAGTCGTCTGTATAGAGACATCCCCGTTTCACTGGGAATATGCCATCGACATTTCAATGGACTACCTGTCACACGTGTGCCATTGGCCAGCCCATGAACCCTGACGGCGTTAGAAACGCCCCCTGTACCGTGATAGAATACTGCTGAAATACTACTGATTGGCATGCATGCTGTTTTTGATTGTGGCCTCACATCATTGTGCGACATGAATTGAACGAATCTCTTGCATGAAGCTAGCCAAACTCTAACACTCATTGGAGACACTTAAGGCCAAATACTCTGGTATTGTCTCTAAGGAAAGACATCATGGCAAGAAAACACGTCCTCGTTGTCGATGATGAAGAGGATATTCTCGAGCTTGTGAGCTACAACCTCGAGAAGAATGGCTACAAGGTGAGTTGTGTTGCAACCGGTGAAAAAGCCCTGCAATTCGCCAAGACAGAGATCCCTGATTTGATAGTCCTTGATCTCATGCTTCCAAATGTCGACGGCCTTGACGTATGCAGGCTCTTGAAGAAAGACCCCGCAACACAGCATATACCTATCATCATGCTGACAGCCAAGGGTGAAGATGCGGATATAGTAGCAGGTCTTGAACTCGGTGCTGATGACTACGTCATAAAGCCTTTTAACCTGCGGGTGCTTGTCGCCCGTGTCAGGGCCGTCCTGCGCAGGGATTCACAGCATATCCCTGATAAGGACACGGTTGTGAAGATCGATGAAATTACAATTAACCCAGGGCGTCACGAAGTTCTCGTGAAAGGCACGCCAGTTGAATTGACTCATACAGAATTTCGCATACTTCATCTTCTCGCTCGAAAACCCGGCTGGGTATTCACACGCTACCAGATAGTTGACAGCGTCCAAGGAGCTGACGTGGCAGTTACTGACCGGTCTGTCGACGTCCACATTGTCTCACTTCGGCGAAAGCTGGGGCCTCACGGAGCTAATATTGAAACTGTTCGAGGTGTCGGCTACAGATTCAGGGAAGTATAGAGTTTGACCGCACGTCGCATATTCTGGAAATTCTACTCAATTCTCCTCGTTGCCGTTGCGCTGTGCGCCGGAGTGTTCGTTTTCATACCTAACCGGTTTTCGAGATTATTGGCCGTCGCTATCGTTGCTGCGTTCGCAGCCTATCTAGTCGCCCTCGTGTCACGGCGAATCAGTCACTCATCCAGCAACATGAAAAGTGGGCTCGTCCGTCTGGCACATGGCAGAATCACGCATCCGATCTCACCCTCTGATTGCAGCGAATTCCCCGATCTTGCCAATACTCTGAATCAGACAGCACAGGAGCTTGACAGGAAGATTCAGACACTAGTTCGCGAAAAAAACGAACAGCAGGCCATTCTTTCGAGTATGGTCGAAGGGGTGATGGCAATAGATGTGAACGGCCATATCATAAGCATCAACGAAGCAACAGAATCACTCATTGGAGTCACCGAAGACGAAGCTCGCGGCCGCCCGTTCCAAGAGGTTATCAGAAGCATCGATCTTTACGAGTTTGCAAAACAGTCTCTTGAAGCCGAAGATACTGTCGACGGCGAAATGATTCTGAAGAACGGCGAGGATAGAATCATCCAGTTGCGTGGAACTGTTCTTCATGACATTAACGGTCAGAAGTTGGGCGTATTGGTCGTTATGCATGACATGACACGTTTGCGCCGACTCGAGAAAGCACGAAGTGACTTTGTCGCAAACGTTTCCCACGAACTGAAGACCCCCATCACCTCCATCAAGGGTTTCGTCGAAACGCTCCAAGATGGCGCTCTCAATGATGAAGCGAATGCATCACGTTTTCTCGATATTATTCGAAAACACTCCGATAGGCTCAACGCAATCATCGATGACCTGCTGACCCTCTCCCGACTTGAACTTGAAGATCGCAAGACTGAAGTTACACTCAACGACGTCAAGCTAAAGGACACTCTGCAATCGGCAATCAGCCTTTGCAGCTCCAGAGTTCAAAACAAGAGAATCGATGTGACACTTCGTGTTCCCCCTGGCCTTGTTGCACGCGTAAACAGGGCTTTGATCGAACATGCAGTATCTAACCTTCTGGACAACGCAGTCAAGTATAGCCCTGAAGGTAGCGCCATTAACCTGACTGCACGCCAAGACGACTCCGAGACGACAATATGTGTCCTTGATCACGGCGCGGGGATTCCCGCGAAGCATTTGCCCAGGATATTCGAGCGTTTCTATCGTGTAGACAAAGCTCGCAGTAGAAAGCTGGGGGGAACCGGTCTCGGACTCGCCATCGTCAAGCACATCGCCCAAGTCCATCAAGGGTCTGTCTCAGTCGAAAGCAGGCCAGGAGAAGGCAGCGCTTTCACAATCCATCTTCCCCGAATCAACGACGGCTTCTAGCAGGAAAGCATCTTCACAACAACCTCTTATCTCGTACGGTACAAGTAAGGACACCGGGGCACACCCGTGAGGTTTTGAGCATGTCCGCCAACAGAACTGATGAACAAGTGGTAGGCAAGAGAACGATCTTATTGTCACCGAAGTCTCTCGATAAGCTCCTCTGCTAGCCTCTTGAATATCGGCATTGTCTCATCCTTGGCCAATGGTTCCAACAAGACTAGAGCTTCTTCATTCTTCGATAGACGTATAAGAACACCAGCAAGCTCCAATGCAGCCGTCGCTCTGCGCGAGTCAGATTTCGCACTCGCTGATGCTCTTCGCAGCTCCGCTTCAGCGTTGCTCAGTAGTCCAAGCGATGCATAGAACTTGCCAAGATGTAACTGGGTGTAGTGGTTGTCAGGCAGATGTTCTGTGCTCTTCGCAGCCCACTCGGCAGCCCTTTCGGGCTTCTCCCGTTTCAAGGCAATGCGTGCCATCTGTTCGCAGGCTCTTTGTCGCAGGGCCGGCGCCGTCTCTATCATCTTCTCGTACTCATCAGTTGCCTCGTCCAGCAGTCCCGCTACAAACACCATGTCAGCATACTTCATCCACAACTCCTGGTCAGCGGGCGCGTCGATATGGAGCTGCCGCGCAATCTCTACCGCTCGGCCCGGTAGCCCCAGAGACTTGTTCAAGGCAAAAAGCAATTCCTGAAGCTCACGGTTCTCCGGGTCATCCCTGAGCATTGCTTCGTAACGCTCGAGAAGAATGATCTGATCGGGCAGCGACTTCGCCAGTTCGGCAAGCTTCCTTTGAGCAATTCCTCGCTGGAATTTGCCGGGAGCTCTCAGGGCAACCTTCTCGTAAAGCTCTATTGCCTCCTGCATTTCGCCTCCAAACATGAAGAACTCTGCAAGCCTATGCGTCGCCTGCATTTGAATGGCCGCGTCCTCTGTCTCAATGAGCATTTCCAGAATCGATACGCCCTCGCCTTCTTTTCCGGATTTCATTAGGGCTGAGGCAAGCCAGATTTGCCATCGGAGACGCAACTGCTCGTCCTCCGACTCTCCGATCGCTCGCCTGAGAAGGGGAATCGCTTCGTCCGGATGATCATGTCGAAGGTGCACCTCAGCAAGTTCTGCCCAGTAAGAAGGAGCAGAAGTCTCGGCTCCTTGGAGTAAGCCAGCAGAGCAGGAAAGGACCAACAATGAGACAGAAATGATTATTGCATAGTTTCTAATGGTTTTCTCCCTTATCTCTGCATGATTATCCCGCATCAGACCACAATTCCTAGCATATAGCACATCGATGCCCTTACTCTGCTATCCATTGTAACTGCGAGTCAACGGCCGTCAAAACCTCGGGCCAAACATCACTGCGGCCTCTACCGCAGCCCACTCAGGAGAATTCAACTCATGAAAAAGTCGACTGTCCACATACCTCAATGAACAGCCGACTCTATCTTCACACATTACCGTCCACAAATGCAACGGTCTGCGACAAAGACCTATTTGCCAACGATCTCAAGCAATTCGACCTCGAAGATCAACGTCTCGTTCGGACCAATCATTCCTCTCGTGCCTTTAGTCCCATAGGCCAGATCGGATGGGATGTACAGTTCCCATTTCGAGCCGACCTTCATCAACTGCAGCGCCTCTGTCCAACCCGCTATCACCTTTCCGACGCCAAACTCGGCAGCCTGCCCACGCTTGTAAGAGCTATCGAATTCGGTGCCGTCAATCAGTGTTCCCACGTAATTGACTTTGACCATATCGTCCTTTTTCGGCATTTCGCCGTTACCTTCCTCCAGCACTTTGTATTGTAGCCCGCTCTCCAAAGTAACTACGCCTTCCTTTTCCTTGTTTTCGGCAAGAAATGCCTCTCCCTTTCCCTGGTTCTTCCCGGCGAGTTCCTTCTGTCGTTCCTTGCCCTTCCTCACCATCTCAGCTTGGAACGCATTCATTGCTTCACCAATCTGCTCTACCGACATCAATGGCTCCGTCCCGGACAGGCCGTCGGTGATTCCTTTTCTAAGAATATCCAAGTCCACTTCGATTTCGCCCTTCTTGAAGTTTCTCCCCAACTCAAGACCAATAACATAGCTCGTTTTCTGAAGCTGCGAATCAAGAGCAGGTGCCTCTTCTCCGATAGCAATCACTGAACCAAGACACACTATCACAGCAACCAATCCAAATCGCACTCTCATTACAAACACCTTTCATTATCCTCGGGTAATCCCAAGCCGCACAGCGGTACAATGTGGGAAAAGCAGCGCCACACCGGACGCAATACTGGAGATAGAATAACACACCAATGGTGTCGTGTCCAAAAAGCGGTACCAATGATTGACAGGACAACAGATTTCGCAAACCAAGAGTCTCCTGCCTCAAGAGACCTCTGCCACATCTGAAAGGACTAATGGCAAGCTCTACTCCATCTCAAATACGGCAATCGGAAACAAATGATACTGATGTGCGTGAACAAAAGTCGGCCACCATTGGCAGTGTTCCGATCCGATGCCTATCCGCGCTCGCATTATATTGATGCCCCAGACGGAATCTTCTGCAACCGGTATCTCGTCAAGGGCAGAAGTTTCTACTGCAAACTCACAAGCCCAATATCCGCGGTCTTTGAAGACCTTCGCGGCATATTCACATTCGACGTTGAAACCTGAATCCATCAGGAACTTGTCCCTAAGGGCTCCTGCGGGATTGATAACAAATTGGTACACCTCCTTTTCGGTACACGATGGGTCGAAGTATATCTCGACGCAATCGTCTCGCCAGACGTCACTGTCTCTCAGTATATGTTTGACAACCAAAGCGTCTAAGTCGTCTTCAAATCCAAGAACAGTGACATAAATCCTGCCGCCGTGGTGACCTATGTGGAATCGGCTCTTGCCTTCCGCCAACTTCGCGGTCCAGGCACTCGTCGTGAGATAAAATCTTTCACTGCTGAATACATCTTGCCATGCCTGGTCTGTCGGATCACCATCGACAACCGGAGCAGAAGAGAGAAGAGGAATCCTCAGCAATGCGTCGTACCGATCCGCAAGCTTCAAGGCTTTCTCTCTATCGCCAGACTTAAGATGGTGCCGCACTAGGCGAATTCGAGCACGATGGTTTTCGGGGTCCAGTGCCAGGGCCTCATTCAGGAGTTCTTCAGCTTCGACAATATCCCCGCTCTGCAATCGCTCGCGCGAATCATCACAGAGATCCCCGATTTGTCTCCCGACGATTGACCTCGCCAGATAACGCAGTTCCGGGGCCTCTTCCGTCGTCATTTGCTCAAGGCACTTGTCAACAAGTTTCTTCTTTGAATCTTCGCTCTCCTGGACCAGGGCGTTCCATCTGCCACGGTATCTGTATGAGTTGCTGGCGAACACTTCATAAGCATACCGGCGGACTTCCGGATCCGGGTCGCTGACACATTCTGCCATTGCAGAATGGCTTGAGTCCATGACGTAGGTTCCGAACCACTTGGCTGCTTGTCTGCGCAGTACAACATCCGAATCCTTCAGGCTTTTTACCAGAACCTCTTCGATTCTGTCTTCGGGGGCGTGCAGGTTACGTTTGAATAGCAGCTCCAACACATCCATTCGAAAGCCTGTGTCTTCAGCAGCACTCTCAAACGCCGTCAGCAAGGGCGTAACAGGATCCTTCTTGGAAAGGCTGAGCTTCATTGCAAGCTCTTCCCTTGCATCCTTGGATCTTGCTCTCCTGAAACGCTTGACCAGGGTCTCGGGGCTGTCGTACCGTATTCGCCACTGCACCGTGCACACAAACAGCCCGAGCAGTCCGACAACAACAATAGCCAACACTAGCAGACGCTTCATTTCAGTTGCCTGATATCACTATTGGTGGAAAGAATGGAACTGATAGACCTGCACGGATGCCGTGGTCTCGCCTCTCGACATCCGCGCACCAACGAAAGCACAATGGTCTTCAGAATATCAGGTGTCATTCCATCTCGAAGACGGCAATCGGGAAGAGATGATAGTTGTGTGCCTCAACGAAAGTGGGCCACCACTGACAGTGCTCAGACCCGACACCTATTCGAACACGTGAGATATTGATGCCCCACACAGAGTCTTGTGTGATCGGTTTCCCATCAAACGCGGTAGCGTCTACGGCAAACTCGCAAGCCCAGTAGCCTCTGTCTTTGAAAACCTGGGCAGCATGTTCACACTCGACGTTGACCTTAGGGTCGTTCTGAAAGTTGTCCTGAAAGGCTCCTGCCGCATTGATGATGAACTGGTATACTTCCTTTTCCGTACATGAAGGGTCGAAAAATATTTCGGCACAGTCATCCATCCAGACGGCGCTGTCCCGCTGGGTGTGCTTGATGACAAGCTCATCCAGATTATCCTCATATCCTAGCACGGCAACGTATATCTTCCCCTCGTAATGCCCGATGTGGAATTGGCTCTTGCCTTGTGCCGGTTTTCCAGTGAATGCGCTCAGCGTCAGGTAGAATCTGTCGCTGGTGAAAGCATCGTGCCATGCCTGCTCCGTCGGATCGCCGTTAACAACAGGAGCGGAAGCAAGCACAGGAATCCTCAGCAGTGCTCCGTGCTGATCTGCCAGGGTCAGTGCCTTTTCCTTGTTGCCGGTCATCAGATGATGTCGCACCATGCGAATTCGAGCACGATGGTTTTCGGGGTCCAGCTCCAAGGCCTTGTTCAGAAGGTCTTCAGCTTCAACAATATCGCCGCCCTGCAATGTCTCACGAGCTTTTCTGCACATATCCCAGATTTGCCGCCCGACAATTGCTCTCGCCATGAACCTCAGGTCGGGATCCTTTTCTGTTGTCATGCGGTTACGGCATTCTTCGACAAGCTCTTTCCTCTTGTCATTTTCGCCCTCGACCAAATCAACCCATGCACCTCGGTACGTGTACCAGTTGGAGGCGAAGACCTCGTAAGCATGTCGACGGACTTCGGAATCCGTGTCATGGATACGTTCTGCCAAGGCGCGAGAGTCCAAGCTTACGACATATGTTGCAAAAAGCTCTGTAGCTTTTCTTCGTAAAACAACATCCGCATCTTCCAGGCTCTTCCCCAAGACTGCCTTGATCCTGTCTTCAGGCGCGTGCAATTGGCGCTTGAACAGTATTTCCAGTATACCCATTCGAAAATTCGGGTCCTTGTCGGAGGTCTCAAGGGCCTTCAGCAAAGGACCAACAGGATCTTTTTTGGAGAGATTGAGCTTCATAATCAACCTCTCTCTTTGTTCCTGGTTCTTTGCTTTCCGGAGGCGCCTAACCAGACTTTCGGGATGATCAGAATGGACCCGCCACTGTACGGTACCGACAAAGAGTCCGAGAAGGGCAACGACAACAACAGCCAATACTATGAGGCGTTTCATAATGGTCACCTGACGTCGTATCGAAGGAAAGCGAGATAACACAAGAGAAAGAATAACATGGCCACGCCCGCAAGAAGTCCGGCGTCAACGACAATCGCCTTGAGATAGTCAGCAGTGGCTGGCGGCACATACGAAAAGAGAGGGATGGGTTTCTCACGCTCGCCTTTCCAGTCCATCGACTTTCCCTCATGTTCGAGTTCGTACTTGCGGATTTCCAGCATCGCCGCAAAGCCATAATCACACAGCTCAAGCTGGTACTCTCGAAGTTGGTCCAGAAACCGTCTCTTGCGCACCAGCCCGGTATCCGTCAGCTCTGTCGTTGCTATCGCAAAAGTGGCAAAGGGAGATATGCGAGAGATCCATCTGCAAAGTCTGATTTGGCTATCGAGCCCAACAGATATGCTCTCATCGATCTTTCCGTGTTCCCGCAGCACTGCGCGGCACGTCTCATGTTCTACCTCAGCCCTATATATGTATCTCCGGATGGCTCGTTGGTTCTGTTCCCAGATCATCCTGTTAAGCCCTTTGTACCAGGGATCATCAAATCCATGCTCCTTGTCATAAGCGTCCATCCTGTCTTCACTCAGACGTTGCCAGATGTCATCGACTGACTCCCTGCGGGTCTTTTCCACTTCGACAGGGCTGCGCGTGGGGCGCCATTTCTGAGCCAGGTAAGGGCTAAGGTTTGGGATAGCCAGCACGATTATCATCCACAGTGTGACAAGGATTATCACGCTCGTAGAGGACCTGCGCGTTAGGCAGGATACCCACAGCGCAGCGCTGTAGATGGCTGCGATATAGAGCAATGAAAGAAGACAGATGCTCGAGAGCTTGAACCAGTCCGCCTTGGCCAACGAAATGTTGCTCTGAATCAGAACAAGTGTGGCAGCCGAAATCACGGCCAGCAGAAACGGGACTATGAGCGTCACATAGCCGCCAATCCATTTTCCCAGAAGCACGGTATCCCTTGGTACGGGGTAAGACAGCATCAGTCTAAGAGTGCCGCTTTCTCTTTCGCCACAGATCGCGTCGTAGGCAAAAACAATGCACATCAACGACATTATGACGCCAACAAAGAAATTGAAGTCCATGGCTGGAAAAAGCGGTGCCAATACGTCCCGCTTCTCAGTAGTTGCCAGCGTCAGAGGTCTCCACGAATTCACTCCCACCGTCAGACCGTTTGCGTCCTCGACGCCTCGAACGAAGATCTTCAGCGGATTCGGGCGCGGACGAACCACTATTCCGCGCCACACGATTCGCCAAGGTTCACTGATCTTGTTTATCTCATTCTTTTCAATGATGGAGTTCTCGTTGTAGTCATCCATAGCTTGACTATAGTCCTGATACCGGACATATACACTCGATACGACGACCAGCACACAGAGCACACACGCGATGGCAAATCGCAGGCTCATGAGGTGTTCCAGGATTTCTTTGCGAATCAATCGTAGTAGCATGAACTGGTACCTTTATGTCACGTTGTACCTGAGAAAGAAAACGAAGCCGAGCATGAAGAAGACTACGTTCAATATGATCAGAAGCAGCACATCATTTAGCACGCCAGTTACTGCTTCCCTCACGTTGGGAAAAGTCATCTGTAGAAACGGGACTTCTTCGGCCGAGAATTCCGGCCATCGACGCTCAGGATTCTTGCGCGCAGCCGTCCAGAGTCCATCTGCGAAATTCTTCAAATCACTCCTCAATTTGCTGCGACTGTTCTGGAGTCTATCGAACATCTCCGGTCCGGTATTGGAAAGCAGGACAGCAGCATAAGTCCAGCAGCCTGAAGGAGAGAGTCGTCCCAGTATCCCGGCCAGACTGAGCTGGCTCGATCTCATGTCTTCATAGTATTTGTCCCATTTAGCAACGCGGCGCCTGCCCTTTTCCCAAAGCTCCTCTTCCGCCTCTTCTCTTTCCTTACCGTACCGAACGGTTCCTTTAAGTGACAGTCGAGCAACCTCCAATCGGACTTCTTCCCACACTGCATCCTTCTCAGCAGCGATCTTGCGCAAGGACGGTGTAGGTCTGAGAATCCTGGCTGTTATCGGTGCGATATTCGGTATTGCAAGAATGAACCCTACCCAAACCAGAAGACACAGAAGCAGGGCCGTCGAGGATCGACGCGTAGTAGTGGAGATGAAGACACTCACGTTGAAGAAGACGGCAATATAGAGGGACGCCACTACACACATCAAGCAGACACGCGACACGCTATCGCCAGAGAGGTCCAGCACTCCTTGCGACCATGCATAACCCAATCCACCACAGACGGCAGCCAGGAAAGGCACCATTAGCACGATATAGCCACCAAGCCATTTGCCCAACAGCAGAGTGTGTCTCGGCACAGAATTCGACAGCACGAGACGCAGTGTGCCCGACTCCTTTTCTCCACAAACGGAGTCGAACATGAACAAGATGGCAAGAAAAGACAGCACGATGTTGACCACATAGACAAAGTCAGGAACTCTCAGGATTCCCAACAGGGGATTTCGTGTCAACCCTCTGCCCAAGCTGAGAGATTCCCAAGTCTTCGAGTTCACCGCGACCGGATAGCCCGGCTGAAGACCTTGTGCCATCCAGGAAAGCGGAGCCAGCGGGACAGCATCAATAAGCCCGACATGATAGAAAAGATCACGCTTTCGGTGTTGATCTTCTTCATTCACGAGGTCGCTCAACACATCGCGACCGACCCTCACCTGAGCATTGTACTCCGCCACTCCCCTCTTGTACTCGCCGACAGACACGTATATGCTGGCGAATATCAACACAAGGAAGAGAATGAACGTTACACCGAAACGAAGGGTCAGAATGTGCGACACAATTTCCTTACGAATGATTAACCAGAGCATCATTTCACCTCTGCAGATGTGGCCCCTGCCTCGACACCTTCCATGTACTCGAGGTAGATTTTCTCCAAGTCCGTACTGTCAAACTGATCTCGTTCCATGGTAACCAAGATCTTCCCGCTACGCATGATGCCTATTCGATCGGCAAGCGCCTTTGAACGAAAGATGTCATGGCTGGACATGAAAATGGCTTTGCCCTCAGCCCTCAGGCTGTCCACGATTTCCAGGAATTCGGCTCCACCTTTCGGGTCCAAACCGCTGGTCGGCTCATCCAGGCATATGAGTTCCGCGTTCTTGAGGATAGCGATTGCAATACCCAGTCTTTGTCGCATGCCTTTTGAGAAACCTCGAACAGCGCGATAATACGCGTTCTTTGCCAAGCCCACGCGCTCAAAGACTGCTCGATACTCCTCTTCCGTTACATCCGTACGGCCGCTGAGCTTCGTAAAGAATTCCATATTCTGTCTGGCCGTGAAATTGCCGTAGAGCATCACGTTTTCTGACACGTAAGCTACGTGCTTCTTGGCATCCAGAGGGTCTTTCTGGACGTCAATATCGTTTATCTTCACCGTGCCGGCTGTGGGCTCAGTGAACCCGAGGACAAGCATTATCGTCGAGGTCTTGCCAGCGCCGTTGGCTCCCAGCAACACGTAGATCTCACCGGCTGGGACCCTCAGGCTCACGCCGTCCACGGCCACGGTTCCGTCTTCATATACTTTGCGGATGTCTTCCAGCTCTAACATTGTTTTTCCCTCTACTATCTTCTGGATATCTTTATGCTTGCTACCGCTATTCCCAAGACCAGCACGATCAAGACAATTACCAGTATCAGCGTGCCCGTTATGTTGGTCCTGGCGGCAATACGAATAGTGAAATCTTTCTCCGCTGACTCAACAACTTCGACCCCGGAGTGCCCTTCAGCCTTGAGCCTGATCACATATTCACCAACCGCTATTCCTTCCGGAGGCGTCGCACGAACCGCTATCGACATCTTCTGCCCCGGCTCTATTACAGCAATCTCCGGCGGGTCTGTTACCGCTTCCCACTCCAATGGGGGATCGACCTCGGGAGTAACACGTCTAAGCGCCAGAGTGCCGGAATTGGTGATAGTAAACTTGAAGCCCACGTCTTCTTCCTGATGAACTTCCATGAACAAGTTGCCAATAAGGATGGCCAGCTTGCCCACTCCCTTTGGAATAAGAATCAGGTCTGCTATTGATCCTTTCAGTTTCGCGAACTCCTCAGCCGGTATC
>Ga0180433_10001767_pt1 | contig 35443 bp, 33 predicted proteins | sample SS_ome_8_FD_132980 | JGI IMG/M metagenome (GOLD analysis project Ga0180433, IMG submission 132980) | Hypersaline lake sediment archaeal communities from the Salton Sea, California, USA - SS_1_D_1 metaG | ecosystem: Environmental > Aquatic > Non-marine Saline and Alkaline > Hypersaline >...
GGGAAAAACCAACCGAGAAAATCAGGATTCTTCAGTTTGAATAAAACGCCGAGACACAAGGCTACAGCAATTAAACGAAGAATGATGCTGTCATACTCGAGCTGGAAAATATACTTGTAGGCTACATAAAATAAAAGGTGTGCCGGTGCGCCAAGTGCCGCAGCGGCCATCACATTGAATCGAGAAACCTGAGTTCCCCGACTGAATGACGTTTTTAGGAAGCTTAGCATACTCATACGCACGCTCCCTGCACCGACCTTTCAGCTACAGGTGTGATTCCTTCGCTTACCGACCGGGTCGTGTTGACGGGACAAAAAAAAGAAAAACAGTGCGCGTAAGCATAAAAATGCAAATAACACTGACAAGGGGCAAAGATTGTATCCATGCAGATTACACGATTTTCTAATGGGGGAAACGTGTAGCTTTATAGCATGCAAAATACTAAATCTGAACTATTTAAGCACATCAAGAAAGCGTAATAATAAAAAAAAATAAAAATCCTCCGGCAAAATCCCCTCGACACCGCATCATACGCTCTGAATCTCCACAAATGTGATTATCGATAATTCTTCTGCAAGCGCAACTTTGTCATTGACGTCAGTTTTTGCTCGCAAAGCTTCATGATGTTTCGAGTTTTTCGTATTTTTGGCTTTTCCACAAATCAAATCATCCAGAAGCATGAGTCAGACAGATCTACTGAATATTGTACACCGCCCGAGAAGACTTCGCAGAACACCTGCCATAAGAAATCTTGTTCAGGAACATACACTTACAAAAAATGACCTTGTTTTTCCGCTCTTTGTCTGCCCCGGTACCAACGTAGTAGAAGAGGTCTCCTCAATGCCCGACAGTTTCCGCTATTCTATAGATAATGCGGTCAAGGAGTGTAAAGAGCTCCGGGATCTGGGCATCCAGGCTATCGATCTGTTTGGCATCCCTGAAGAAAAAACTGAAGACGGGCGTGAAGCCTATAACGACGACGGCATCATCCAGCGGGCTATCAGGGCGATAAAAGATGCTGTTCCCGACCTGTACATCATGACCGATGTCGCTCTTGACCCGTTTACCCCTTTCGGCCATGACGGTCTTGTCAAAGATGGCATTATTCTGAATGACGAGACAGTTGATGTACTCTGCAAGATGTCGATTTCCCATGCAAAGGCGGGCGCGGATATGGTTTCTCCAAGTGATATGATGGACGGACGTGTCGGCGCGATCCGTGAAGCGCTGGACGACTCCGGACATTCAGATGTAGGCATTCTCTCGTACGCTGCAAAATACTCCTCAAGCTTTTACGGCCCCTTCCGTGACGCGCTCCATTCAGCACCGCAGTTCGGCGACAAATCCACATACCAGATGGATCCGGCCAATAGCGATGAAGGAATGAAAGAGATTGAACTTGATATTATGGAAGGTGCGGACATCGTTATGATCAAGCCCGGACTTGCCTATCTGGATATCGTCTACAGAACAAAAGAACGATTCGATGTACCGGTTGCTGTCTACCATGTTTCCGGAGAATACTCGATGGTCATGGCTGCAGCTGAAAAGGGCTGGATTGACGGCGACAGGGTCATGATGGAATCGCTGGTTGCGATGAAACGGGCCGGCGCTGATCTTATCTTCACCTATTATGCGAAGGAAGCGGCTAAAAAGCTCTCCTGACGGCAAATCACCTGACTCATTTCATCTTCGGCTGCAGCCCTGCAGCCGGGTTCTCTCCAGGACAAAACTATGATCAGATACTTTACAGCAGGTGAATCCCACGGCCCTGCGCTTTCCGCTATCGTTGAAGGACTTCCTGCAGGATTGACAATCACCCCTGAAGACATCAATAAAGAGCTTGCACGTCGACAACAGGGGTACGGCAGAGGCGGACGCATGAAAATCGAAACAGATAAAGCCGACGTGCTTTCCGGCATCCGTTTCGGCAAAACCATAGGATCTCCGGTAACACTTCAGGTAGAAAACCGGGACTGGAAGAACTGGACGGTAAAAATGGCCCGGTTTGAAACACCTGCTGAAGAGATCCCGGCGATTACCGTCCCGAGACCCGGTCACGCGGATCTCACAGGAATGATCAAATACGGCTTCGAAGATATCCGTCCTGTCATAGAACGGGCGTCAGCCCGTGAAACCGCGGCACGTGTCGCGGCATGCGCGCTTGCAAAAGTTTTCCTCCGTTCGGCAGGCATCCAGATCGGCAGTTATGTCTCCTCAATAGGAGCCGCAGGGAAAACCGCTCCCTCGCCGCGTCTTCATGAATTACTTGACGCTGGAGCTGAAACACTGGCTGAGGAAGCTGACGCCTCCTCAGTACGAATGCTCGAAAAAGAACATGAAACACATGCCATTGCGGCTATCGACAAGGCCAAAGAAGAGGGAGACACGCTCGGCGGCATTATTGAACTCTTCATCACCGGTGTTCCTATGGGGCTCGGATCATATGTGCAGCACGACCGCCGACTTGACGCGGAACTTGCCGCCGCGCTCATCTCGATCCAGGCCGTAAAGGGAGTTGAAATCGGTACGGCGTTTGAAAATGCCCGAAAACCGGGATCTCAGGTGCACGATGCTTTGTTCCTTCGCAAAGGTGATGGACCCGAGAGAAAAACCAACCGCGCGGGAGGAATTGAAGGGAGCATGACAAACGGGCAGATTATTCACCTCAGAGCGGCAATGAAACCGATCGCCACACTGATGTCTCCGCTGCAATCATTTGATATACGCTCGCTGGACGCTCACCTTTCTCACATAGAACGCAGTGACACCTGCGCGGTACCGGCGTGCAGCGTTATCGCTGAAGCCGTTGTCGCACCGGTGATAGCGAACGCTTTGCTGAGAAAAACCGGAGGGGATCATCTTGAGGAAATCCTCGAAAGACTTGATGCGTACAAGGCGAACATAGCAAAAAATTTCCAGCCCTGACCGGGATCAGTCCTGTCGAGGCTTTTCATTCAGGCGCTGGTTCATATCAAGAGAGGGTTCTTCAACCTCTGTCCTGCCGACAATCTGCGCGGGAACACCTGCGACGGTGTAATGCGGCGGGACATTGTCCAGCACGACACTACCGGCCCCGACCTTTGCGCCTTCCCCGATTTCAACATTTCCGAGGATTTTCGCTCCGGCTCCAATCAGCACCGAGCGTCTGACCTTGGGATGCCTGTCTCCGGTTTCCTTGCCCGTACCGCCAAGCGTCACCTCATGCAGTATAGAAACATTGTCCTCAACCACTGCGGTCTCTCCGATCACCAGGCTGGTCGCGTGATCGAGCAGAATCCCCTTTCCGATTTTCGCGGCAGGATGAATATCGACAGCGAAAACCTCCGACATTCTGTTCTGCAGCAGATAGGCCATCGGCCTGCGCCCGTTTTTCCACAGCCAATGAGATAAACGATATGCCTGAAGCGCCTGATAGCCTTTCAGAAAAAGCATTACCTCGAAATAGTTAACCGCCGCCGGGTCCCTTTCAAGGGTTGCCGAAAGATCGACCACAGCCATCTCCACAGAACCAGGGCTCTCTTCATAAAATTCTTCGAAAAGAGTCTGCAGCACCTGAGGTGGAAAATGTTTCGAGGCAAGCTTGACTGAAAGCAGCATTGAAAGCGCTGAAGCGAACCTTTCAAAACCAAGAATATGCTGCTCCAGAAAGTGCTTCATGCATGGTTCGCGCTCACTCTCCCGCTCAACCTCCAGACGTATAATGGGCCATATCTGCTCTGCGGTCATAGGTACTTGTATGTAACGTGTTGCTTGTTATTCCATCTCCCCACAATAAAAGCTTTTATCCGCAGAAAGTTTCAAGATTCCGGCTTTCCGCCGCAGGAATGAACGTCAAAAGCAAAGAAACGAACGAGTGACCTGTAGAGAGCGGCCCCCGAGCCGGCAACGCAGGCTCTGCCGTTCAGACAGGTCAGCATCTCAACGATTCAACAGTTCAACAACTTCTCTACGCTCTCACCTGGATAATTTCCTCCCAGCATGTCGTGTAACGCTGTGAGAGTTTTTCCTGACGCTGCTTCCATCCCGACTGTGATTCAACTGCCAGCCTCAACGTTCCTGAACCATAGCGGAAATTTATCGTGTCGATCGCCTGCATAAGAGCCTGTGAATCAGCTGCTGAGGTTCCATCACCGTCAAAAAGCGACGGTGTAACTGATGATGGGAACGCAGGCGAAAACCCGTCCAGAATCACTCCCGCCTTCTTGTAGGCATAACCATCCCGGAATATCACCTTCAGGATATCCAGCGCGTAACGAACTATTCGTAAGGTACTCTGCGTTGCAAAAGGCATTGCCGCTGTACGGCTCTCTCTGTAGTGATCTGAACGCCGGTCACATGCGTCAGTGCAGAGAAACACCGTAACAAGACCGGCATAAACCCCCTCCCTGCGCAACTTCAGAGCACATTTCGACGCGAAACTGCCTACCGCATGCTCCAGATCTTCACGCGTCCTCACCATTGTCCCGAAAGAACGGGATGTACAGATGCTCTGTTTGCAAGGACGTACCTGTTCCAGAGCAAGGCAGGATTCGCCGTTCAGTTCTTGCTGAACCCTCGCTCCTGTACTATGCATATGACGCCGCACCCATGCAGGTCGAGCCCTGGAGAAATCAAGGGCAGTAGTGAGCGAATGGGTACGCAAAAAGCGACCGTAGGCTCTGCCGATCCCCCAGACATCCTCAACAGGAACGTTGCCGAGAGCCTCGCGAACAGAGATACCGTTCTCAAGCACGCACACCCCGTGATACCGCGTGTCTTTCTTGGCAAGATAGTTGGCAGCCTTGGCAAGGGTCTTGGTCGGGCCTACCCCGACACTGACCGGAATACCGGTATTCCTTCTGATCGTCAAACAGACCTTTTGCGCCAATTGCTCAAGATCGTATCGACCGAATTCCTGCAGATCGGCAAAGGCTTCATCAATGGAATATATCTCGATATCCGGCAGCAGTTCGCCAAGGGTGTGCATCACTCGTGACGACATGTCCCCATAGAGCGGGAAGTTCGGGGAAAACATCGCCACATCATGCTTTTTAATCAGCTCCCTGTATTTGAAAACCGGTGCCCCCATCGGCAAGCCGAGAGCCTTGGCTTCCCGGGAACGTGAAATAAAGCATCCATCATTGTTGGACAGCACAACAACCGGACGGCCGTAAAGTGCCGGATTGAACACCCGTTCACAGGAGACATAGAAGTTGTTGCAGTCCATAAGAGCAAACATCGTCCAGAACCTCCCTATCGAGCTTTATGGATGACATAGGTCACTATGCCCCATACGATAAATTCGTTCTCTCCGGTAACGGGAATCGGGTCGAACTCTTCATTGGCCGGCATCAGGCACATCCTGCCGCCCTGCTTTCCGATACGCTTGACCGTAAATTCACCGTCGAGAAAACAGACAGCAATATCTCCTTCTTTGGGATCCAGCGACTTGTCGATAACAAGGATATCCCCCTCGTCTATTCCTGCGTCAACCATCGAGTATCCCTTGACCCGACCATAAAACGTGGCACTCGGATGACGGATCAGCTCTTTGTTCAGATCCAGTTTCAATTCGAGATGATCTTCAGCCGGTGACGGAAATCCGGCGGAAATTGCCGACGAGGCAAGCGGCAATTCGAGTTCCGTCATCATATCGGCGGAATAAAAATCAATCGAAGAGCTGTTATACATTTTCATCAATTTCATCCTACGCTCCGGTGTTACGCTATCATGTATTCACAATACGCATAATCCCCATAACAGGCAATTGATTCCATACGCTTGTAAAGTAACAAGTGACGCCGCCCGATCAATCGGGCCTGGTGACAAGTGACGAGAAAGCAGGAAAGCAGGGCGAGTTACTGTCACTGGACAGTTCTCCAGTTACTGAGTTCGTTGAGTCGGGCAGGCACGGGGGCCTGCCCCTACGGTTGCTGACTGCATACTGAATACTGTCGACTTTCTTCTCATCTCTCGTCTCTAACTTGCCACTACTCCCGGCTGTTGGCGAAATCCTTTTTTTTCCGTACACTTCGCAATTCCGGAATACACTATCATACCCAGGATTCTTGACGATGATTATATCACGAAAAATCGAGATCGATTACGGCCATACACTGCCCAACAGCTTTTCGTTCTGTAACCAGTTGCATGGGCACAGAGGCACTGTGATAGCAACGGTTGAGGGTAGCATCATCAACAAGGAAGGCGATCCCCAGGAAGGTATGGTGATGGACTTCAAGTTCCTTAACGACATCATGATGCAGCACATCCACAATGTGCTCGACCACGGCTTCGCTGTCTGGAAAAACGACCATGAAGACCTTGCGTTTATCACGAAACGCAACAAGCGCGTCGTTATCACCGACGAACCGCCGACCGCAGAGAGCCTGGCCAAATGGGCCTTCAACCAGATCCACCCCCACCTGCCGGAAAACGTCACACTGAAGAATCTCCGCTGGTATGAAACCCCGAACAACTGGGCGGATTACACAGGCGACAGGTAACAAAGAAAAAGAGGGTGTCTCAGAAGCCTGTCACCTATGGTTCAAACCGCATAAAAAAGCTCAAATCACATACAGTCATGCCGCCCCGTGTAATACTATTACACAGGGTGATCCGGCATCCATGCAGACCCCGGCACTAGCGATGAATTCCCGTGTAAGACCTGTGAAACAGATGCTCAGATTTCACGGGGTTGATCCTGCATCTATAGGAGCTTTCGGCAAAAGATGGATTCCCGGGTCAAGCCCGGGGATGACAACCAGGAGGGATCCCGCTAACTATTGCCTGCTCAAAATACAAGAGGCTGCCCTTCTGAGACAGCCTCTTTGTGATACAACAGCTATCTGGCTTTTCTTGTATTGGCCGACCACCGTTTCGCATTTGATTTTGCGGAAAACTTCTCTGCGGAACGTCCTCCGTTTCTCCGTCCCTGCTGCAAGGGCAATTTCACCGGATTGTGATCCGTCAGAGGAAAGGGATGATGATCAATGTCAGGGATTTTTTTCGCGATCAGTTTCTCGACTTCGCGCAGGTACTCTTTCTCCCCCGCATCGCAGAACGAAAGCGCCGTTCCCTTCGCCCCGGCACGGCCCGTCCGCCCGATCCGGTGAACGTATGTTTCGGCGACATTCGACATATCGAAGTTGATGACATGCTCCAGATCGTCGACGTCGATCCCCCGTGCGGCGATATCGGTCGCCACGAGCACCCTCGTCGTCTGTTCCTTGAAATTTTTCAAGGCCCGTTGACGGGCGCCCTGTCCCTTGTTGCCGTGGATAGCTTCAGCGCGAACATCATGCTTCTGCAAAAACTTGACCACCTTGTCAGCCCCGTGCTTGGTACGGGTAAACACCAGCGCGGTCTTGATCTCCTCGCCCTTCAGCAGATGAACGAGCAGGCGGTTTTTATTCCCTTTATCGACAAAATATACCGCTTGCCGGATGGTGTCCACGGTGGATGAAACAGGCGTGACTGAAACCTTTGCGGGGTTCTTCAGAATGGTGCCGGCCAGCCTGACGATTTCTGTCGGCATGGTGGCAGAGAAGAAAAGCGACTGCTTCTTCTGCGGAAGCGCCGCCAGTATTTTCCTGATATCGTGAATGAACCCCATATCGAGCATGCGATCCGCCTCGTCGAGCACAAGTATTTCCACATCACGCAGGTGCAGATGCCCCTGATTCATGAGGTCCAGCAACCTGCCCGGTGTCGCGACGACAATATCGACGCCTTTGCGGAGCGAAGCTGTCTGGGGGTTCTGATTGACCCCGCCGAAAATCACCTGGTTGGTCAGTCCCGTATGGCGGCCATAGGCACTGAAACTGTCGCCGATCTGAATAGCGAGCTCCCGCGTCGGCGTGACGACAAGCGCCCTGATTTTCTTTTTCTTTTCATTTGTCTTCCGCGCGTGGAGCAGTTGCAGAAGAGGAATAGCGAATGCCGCCGTCTTTCCCGTTCCCGTCTGCGCGCAGCCGAGCAGGTCCCTGCCCTCAAGGATCATCGGAATGGCCTGAGCCTGTATCGGTGTCGGCGAGGAGTATCCTTCCTCACGCAGTGCTTGTAAAATCGGATCGATTAGATCTATTGAACTGAATCCCATAGTGAATATGTATCGGTTGAAATGTTAGGTTGACCAACCGAAAATCCAAAAGGCATTCATCTGTTGATCATCGGGGAACAAACGCCTGAATGACGTCTCCGGGAATAAAAACAACCCCGCCCCGACACAATATGCAGGTTTTTTCCTTCTTAACGGCTTTTATTTTTGAGCATCGTGCTGCGCGCCCGGTACAACCGTTCCGTGAATCCTCCCTCGTTCTCAAAATCAGCCGCCAGCCGTTCGACCTGCCGACCGAGAAGGTAACAGGCAAGGTTCAGGAGGAAAAACGCTCCGTTCGCTACAAGGCAGGCCGCGCTCAGGGACGGACACGTATCTTCACCGGCAGACACTGACGGGCATGCCAAAATCTCATTGCCTTTTCGCGAATCCCTGCCAGTCCGCGTCCGTCCGTGCTTGTCCATGTTTCCCTTCCTCTCTGCTGCCACCCACGCCTGCACATCTGCCAATGACTGACACCTCAATTCCTTGAAACGCATCAGGGCAGAATGATCTGCCTCCAGCTCCGGGAGGCCGCGATGCCGGAGATAATCCTCATAATCCAGCTTCAACTCTTCAAGGCTGACCCGGGCGACCTGGGTCAACTTCAGCTCTGTTTTTTTTGAGGTTGCCAAAGCCTGAGATCCCTCTGCTATGTTCTGAACACCCGAGCGTGCAGCCTGCACCATCTGGTCATGTGTCCGGCTGCGCCGGTCTACATAACGGTCACAAAACCGAACCGTCACATCGTACACCAGTTGCGCCATCTGAAAGCTCTTTAGCTTACGGTAGCCGCCGTGTTGTGGAATCAGATCAGACACAGTTATTCCATCAAATTCGAAAGTCTCCAAGGGTATTGCAGAATACCACACCCATGAAAGTAAGGCATTGCGCAACGAAAAAGATACGTATCTTACCTTAAAGCAAAGAGTGAACTGCCAAATAATCTCTTACCCACATGGGCACAATCAACGACTATACTGGCGGAAAGGTGCTGGAGGATATCTCGAAGGCATTGAATGTTTTCCGTTCGACTGAGGAGAAACTCCACAAGACGGAGATCGGACAGAAGATGCTGCGAAATATTCAGGCGTTCGAGCCGATCGTGATCACGATGGAACTGGCCGTGGAATATATCCGTAAAGCAAAAAAGATTGCCGTCGGAGAGCGGGTCTGCCGAGCGTTGAACCCAGATTCAGACTTCACCGAATCGGTATTCCTCGACGAACTGTCGGACGCGATGGTCAAGGCTGGCATGGCGAAGAAATGCACGGAGGAGGAAGCAAAAACTGCGCTCAGAAAATACCCCGATAATCCGCTCATACTATCAAAGGTATCGGAAAAACACGCTGAAATCTGCCGTTCCTACCCGAAAGAATGCGTATACTGGCTCGCCGAAAAACGCGGGATTCGCTGCCTCAGCGGCAAGCTTCGGTGAAAGCCCCCGGAAACAATCGTCACCGGATCCATGTTACACTGAACCAGTTCATCTGATCACATCAGCAAAAAAGCTACCGTACCATCCCCGAATAAATCAGAAATAACGCAACGCCGGTGCTCATCAAATGCGCTACAGCGTACAGTTTGTTTTTACGTCCTTTGCAAAAGCTGTGATGTACTCCCATAAGCAGGGAATACACAAGAACAGAGGAGACAATATGTATCATGTTTCCGGCAATAATGTTACGGCCTGTTTACCGACATTATTCAATCAATTACTGTACCAAATAATGTTTTTACACTCAAAACACAGTAAAACACTGCGCACAGACGCAGTATTTTAATATATGAAACAACTGTATCACTATCTACTCTATTCATCTGTTTCATTTTGAGCCCATCAGGAAATCACTCTGAGATCTCCCGCTCCCATCCAAAAGAATGCGTGTACCGGCTGGCCGAAAGCACTCAGGCTTTCCATACACCGAGCATTTCTGAGAACCTGTGCTTCTCAGTTTCACGTCGGCTCAGTTTGCTTGAAACCCCTATGGAGAGTCCTTTTAAACAGGCTTTGCAACACGTGTGGACAATCCGTGCCGAGCACTCCTGTGATGGAAATTTCACATCGAGCGGTCGTCATTTTTCTACGACGTGAATGACACTGTCAGCCCGTCAGCACAGACTGCATGGAACCAACGGGCACTATCATTTGTTTTATAAAGTATGTGCAAGTAAAGGAAGTGCAGGAACAGAGGTGATGCTGAAAAAGATGATGACAACGAGGTGTATGAATCAAGAGGAGGATACCATGAAAAAAGTTATGGCATTGGCGTTGCTTGTAGTTATCTCAAGCTGCGCCCCCTACTGGCGTGACAATGATCACAGAAGATACGACAGAGACTACCATCATCAGAAAGATGATAAATACTACAAAGACGGGAAGAACAAGAAATACAAAAAATATGATGACAAGAAGTATAAAGAGAACGATGACAATTCTAAGTACAAAAAGTACAAATAAATAACCGGTTCCTGGTTTCTGAAATCAGGAGCAGACAGTCTGACCAGTTCATTCACGGGAGGAAAAAGTTTCTTTTTATTCAGTGAATGAATTGTTTTTTTCGACTACTCGCCGTCAAAACCAGACAAATATTTCGGAATAAATCAGGAACGCCACTATCCCGAGCCGCACAAGAAGAACCGACAGAGAGACTTTTTTACTCAGCCTGTTGAGAAAGCTGTAATGTGCCCCCAATAGCAGGGAACTCATGATAACAGAGGATATGGTATCGATCATTGTCGTGGGAGTAATGTTAGTGCTTCACGCCTCTTACATTACTATTACAGCAAATAGTATACCAATCGTAAACCACTCATAAAAAAAGGGAAAAAGCGGTTCATTCCGTTCTGCAACAGGTAAACATGCGATTTCTGTCGCACTATCGATATCCGCAAAAATCAAAATGAGACAAAAAAGCTTACCGTTATGGCAGATTGAATGCGACTTCCTGCACGAAGTATTTCACCATACGATGGCCAATGAAATGAAAATAATAGCCGCGAAGAAGAAAAAAAGGGCGTACAAGGACGGGAAACTTTCCCTTTTCTGTCATTCCCGTGCCTGACCCGTAAAATCTGAGCATCTATTTTACAGGTCTTACACGGGGCCGGGGTCTGCATGGATGCCGGATCACCCCGTGTAATAGTATTACACTGAGCGGCATGACTGTATGTGGTTTTGAGCTTTCTTACCGGTTTCCAGGAGGGAACCCGGTTACATGATCGGCTCAATGTATATTTCTACAATTCGGGGTTTCGAGCTCTCATGAATTATTCAGGCTACCTTCGGACAAATTGAGAATGCATAACTGTATTCAAAAAAAACAGTAACTGGTCACTTGACGAAGTATTGCCGAAATGTTATATTTTCTACCTGAAGGTATTTCTCCCATCCCCTAATATTTTCTGAACGAGAGAACATGACTGTATTTGAAAACTATCCAATGGTAATGGAAGCCGGTGCTTTTATACTGGTGTTTGTTGTATTTGGAATTCTCTGGGCCCTGACCAAACAGAAATAGGATATGCACAAGAACTCTTCTATTCCATTGTCACACACCCCGAATTCTTCGCTGGACGAAGCTCAAAATCCTCATGAGCACTCCAGGTTCTGCGCTCTGTCCGCGCTGTCTCAGGCCACACTCTGCCGGTAAGAGAGGCCGATAAACAACACCTGCGGGAAACCCCGTCCGATATCCGGTCACGCATCTGATGCAGGCACCCAATAGATTTCTCCATCCTGTAGCGTTACCGTTTTAAACTTCCCCGACCCAAGCAGTCGCACTATCAGGCGTTCGACCTGATCAGGTTCGTCAGGAATGAGTTCATCCAGAGCATGACGAAGTTCGCGATCCTGTAGCGGGTGCCGTCTGGTGATGGCAGTTACCGTTTCGATAATATCGGCGGTATTTTTGAAGTTCATACTCCCTTTTACCGGATGAACGACTGTCGCCACCTGTGACAGAACAAGGCGCGCCCTTGCAAGACCCTCTTCAGCAGGAAGTCGAACATCAGACTCGGTTGAAGGCCGGGTAGGAAGCACAAGGTGCACCGTATCAGGTCTGACCTTTTCAAGAGCGGATGCTATATCCTGCAGGGCTTCAGCAGTATCGTTTACACCGGCGATCAGCATGACTTCGACCCAGAGCATGCCGCGATACACCTTGCGGAACTCTACAAGTCCCTCGATATGCCGTTCGTAGGTGAAACCGGGACAGGGGCGGTCGATGCGGTCGAACAGCTCAGGAGAACCGGCGTTCAGGGAGGGCAGCACGGCGTCGGCTTCGAGCAGTTCCTCGCGTACATCCTCTTCGGAGAGCAACGATCCGTTGGTGATTACAGCTACAGGGATCGAGGTTACCTTCCTGGTCTCCCTGATCAACCAGCCGATCCCTTTATACAGTGTTGTTTCACCGGAACCGACAAAGGTTATCCAGTCAACCGCAGCAGGATCTTCAACTGCCTGTCTGATTTCTTCAAGGATCTCTTCACGGGGATAAAACTCTCGGCGTTCCGTCACATACTCCCCGGTTTTCCCGAGCTGACAGTAAATACAGTTCCAGGTACAGCTTTTCGGCGGCAGCACATCGACGCCGAGAGACTGCCCGAGCCGTTTGGAGGATACCGGTCCGAAAACGTGTTGCATAAAAAACTGTTGAGTTGTTGAACTGTTGAGTTGTTGAACTATTTTCGTACCAACAAGCTCTATGCTATGATGTCGTATCCAACAAAAAGTCATGCCCCCTGTGTAAAAATTATTACACGGGATTGATGCGGCATCCATCAGCGTTTCCTGTCACTCGTTACTTGTCGCCCGTCACTGTCAAAAAGCAGGGGGCGTCGAGCGTGCCGGAGATGCAAGGCGCGGAAAACGAAGCTGTAGTGTACTACCGCGAGTTTCCGCAACGCAGCAGATCCGGTGCGCCCGACGCCCCCTGTCGCTAATCGACGCCTGAGGCCGCCAGTACCTCGGCAATTTTCACTTTGCTTTCAGCCTCGAAATCCTCCTGGGATATCATCGGAAGCAGAACACTTGCCACGCCGAAGGCAAGTATTTCAAGTCCGAAAATAGCCGCATAAGACCACATATAATTATCGGAAAAAGCATAGATGACATCACGAATAATACCCGCTCCGAAATGTCCCATGAACATCGCCAGGCTCTGGGCTGTCCCCCAAAGACCTATATAGACTCCGCTCCTTCCCGCGGTCATGGTCATCATCATGGTAATATTGGAAACACTCGCGGCACCAAGTCCTATACCTGCCGTCACAAGGCCGATACGGAGAATGTTCTCATCCAGCATGAATCCTGAAAAAATAATTATCGAAAACCCTGCCATGCCAAACAGGTTTCCTATAAATGCGCCCCTCTTCTTACCTATTCTGTCAAGCAGAAAGCCTACGAGCAGCATAAAGACAAGCTGCATGCCACCCATTGTCGGCCTGAACAGTTTCGTGGTCACTCCGACAGGCATACCGAACACGTCCGCGCCGAAGGGCTCCATAACAATTTCACAGGAAAAGAGCGCAAAAATAGCGACGAAAATATAGAATGCGAACAGCAGCGTTTTCGGCGAGGAATACAAAAGCTTAATTGACTGGCCAAAGGACAGCGCCTCTTCTGTTTTTCCCTTTTTTACAACAGTATTGCGCTCTTCCACCCCGACAAAAGCAAAAAGCCCGAAAGCAAGCGCTATCAGCCCCCCGATAAACGCGACGTTTATCAGACGTTCAGGTGAATACACGTCAAGGTAGGTTCCGACAATACGTGCGGAGATAATTGTCGTCAGCACCATCAATGTCCAGCTTGCGGAGGTCACTTTTCCGATATGCTTGTCTCCGACGTAATCGGCTAAAAGAGCATAGTAAGCGGTCGTGGCGACCTGTAGACCGAAACCGAAAACAAGAAAAATAATGACAAGCTTGAATAACCCGACATCTCTCAGCATCGCGGGAATCATTTCTGCGATACCGACTCCTGCAATGGTCACCTCGTAGGCTGCAGCCGGCGCGAGCATGAACGAAAACACGCAGCTTATCAGTCCGAGAAATATGTAGGGAGATCGTTTGTAGCCGAAAATATGTGATTTGTCGGAAAGGTTTCCGGCCCATACCTTCACACCGAATACGGCCAGCAGCTCTTTCAGGCTGATAAGACCGAAAACTATTGTGGAAGAAATACCAAGATCGGAGGTCATGACACGGTTAAGCGTATCATGCAGGAAACCGAGCATGATACCGAACCCCATCTGAAATAGAGCAAGACGAACAAGGTTGAACTGCCTCATAGAGTAGAACTGATAAATAAATCATTCACCCGGACCAAAAAAACAAGATGCGTAATTTACACAAATACAGCTCTTTTCTAAACTGAACTCACTGCAATTCACTCCGCCCTGGTGAGGTGGTGAGCCGTCAGGTTTTCTTTTCTTTATCAGGCTCATACTCTCCTCCTCCTTTGGTTACGACCCTTGAGTTTCAGCATAAACACGCCATCATGTAACAATACTAATATACTCCCCTCTCGACCAATAGGGAAAAGACGTTCATCTGCTGAGGATTTTTGCTGACGATCTCTCTGCAAGCGTAAGACATCCGCTTGCAAATCAGAGCGATTTTGGTTATCGTAAAATCAGCAAATCATCTTAGGGGTGCTTGGCGGGCAACGTCCGCAGGCTGAGAATAAACTCTTATAACTTGGCGCAGGTAATGCTGACGCAAGAAAAGATGAAGCATGTTGACACCACGCTTCTCTCTCCTGATCCGGCACAACACCTTCCTTTAGCGTTAATGACAGTATACAATCATGAGTACTTCACCGGATAACCTCTTTTGTCCTGAACAGAATTTTTACGGACCGGATTCAGAAAAAATCTATATCGATGGCTCCCTTCACCCCGTCAAAGTGGGTATGCGAAGAATCACGCTGTCAAAAACCTATACACTGCATGGCACTGATTTTTCATCTTTCCCCCTCTATGATACCAGTGGCCCGTATTCTGATCCGTCTGTAACCATCGACCTGCACAAAGGGCTCCCCTCAACTCGGGACTTCTGGCAAAAGAACAGGACGGATATTGAAGTCTGTCCCGGCACAAATCCCTCGCTAATGAATAACAGAACTCCTGTCAGGGCAATACAGGGGAAATCGGTTACGCAGATGCATTACGCCAGGAAAGGCATCATTACTCCCGAAATGGAATATGTCGCCATCAGGGAAAACCAGCAACTCGAGGAGTGGATTGAAAGGTTTTCATCAAGCAGCAGTTCTGTCAAGCCGGTTACACCGGAATTTGTTCGTGACGAGATCGCAAAAGGAAGAGCGATTATTCCGGCGAACATCAACCACCCTGAACTCGAACCGATGGCTATCGGGAGAAACTTCCGTGTCAAGATAAACGCGAACATCGGAAATTCTGCCATTGCATCATCTATCAGTGAAGAGGTTGAAAAATCTGTCTGGGCATGCCGATGGGGAGCGGACACCGTGATGGACCTGAGCACAGGAAAAAATATCCACCAGACGCGGGAGTGGATTCTCCGAAACTCCCCTGTTCCCATAGGCACAGTACCGATATATCAGGCACTTGAAAAAGTTGGCGGTAAAGCCGAAGAACTGAACTGGAACATCTACCGTGATACGCTTATCGAACAGGCCGAACAGGGGGTTGATTATTTCACCATTCACTCCGGCATTCTTCTTGATTTTCTTCCTGCCGCACAACGAAGAACCACCGGCATCGTCTCGCGCGGGGGATCGATTATCGCCAAATGGTGCCGGGCACATAAACAGGAAAACTTTCTTTACTCCCACTTTGATGAAATCTGTGACATACTCAGATCGTATGATATCGCGATCTCCATCGGAGATGCCCTTCGTCCCGGATCAATTGCAGACGCCAATGACGAGGCACAGTTCAGTGAACTGAAAACTCTCGGCGAGCTGACCCTGAAAGCCTGGCAATACGATGTTCAGGTAATGATAGAAGGCCCCGGCCATGTCCCGCTCAATCTTGTTGAGGAGAACATGCGAAAGCAGCTCGAATACTGCCATGGAGCCCCGTTCTACACGCTGGGGCCACTGGTTACCGACATAGCCGCCGGGTACGACCATGTCAACTCCGCGATCGGAGGGACACTGCTGGCAAGCCTTGGCTGCGCGATGCTCTGTTATGTCACCCCCAAGGAACATCTGGGCCTTCCTGATAAAAATGATGTACGGGAGGGGGTTATCGTGCATAAACTTGCGGCCCATGCCGCCGACATTGCCAAAGGCAGTCCATCAGCCCTTCTGCATGACAAACTGATGAGTAGCGCCCGATACTCATTCGCATGGAACGACCAGTTCAATCTCTCTCTTGACCCGGTCAAAACCAGACAGGTTCATGCGGAGAGCTCACAGCAAAATTCAGAGGATGGCACCGACGACCACTTCTGCACCATGTGCGGACCTGACTTCTGTTCGATGAAGAAGTCGCAGGAAGTTTCGGGGAAATCGCTGAATTGCTAGAGAGGCAGCTGAATCAGTTGACTACTGGAAAAATGCAGGGGCGAAACATGTTTCGCCCCTACGATGATGCATGATTTCGACTATCAGGCCATCAAGCTAACCAGCTGCATTGACAATGGCAACGAAATCGTCGGCCTTGAGGCTGGCTCCGCCAATAAGTCCTCCGTCTATATTGGGCATACCGAAAAGCTCCACCGCATTGGAGGGCTTCACACTGCCACCATACTGAATACGGATGCCTTCTGCATCGGCATTTCCATACATATCTCTTATGGTCGCACGTATGGAAGCATGCACCGCGTCCGCCTGCTCGGGAGTTGCCGTCTTTCCCGTCCCGATAGCCCACACCGGCTCATAGGCAAGCACAACGTCACCAAGATTCTCTATATTTGCAAGCCCTTCCCTTACCTGGGCGGTTACGATAGCGTCAGTCACACCGGCCTCCCTCTCTTCAAGGGTTTCACCGATACACAGAATCACCCGCATTCCGCCCTCCAGAGCTTTTTTCAGCCTGAGGTTGACTGTCCGGTTGGTTTCCCCGAAATACTGTCTGCGTTCCGAGTGACCGACTATGATGTAGGAACATCCGAGAGAATCAAGCATACGCACTGAAACCTCACCGGTATAGGCGCCCTCATCTTCATAGTGGCAATTCTGAGCCACAAGACAAATATCACTTCCCTCAATGACTCTCCCTACCTCTGAAAGCACCGGATATGCAGGCGCAATACCTACCTCACAGGCCATCTTTCCGCCATCAAGATTTTCAAGAATCGACGAAGCGAGCGCCACGCCTTCTGCGACATTCTTGTTCATTTTCCAGTTACCAACAACAATTTTTTTACGCATGAGCTCTAATAATCGGTTACAATATCTCTATAAATTTTATCTATCTGATCGAGTGCAAAGCGGTGTTTACCTGAGCGGGCATCCTTGAGAACAACCTCCGACTGATTGACCGACACAATCCGGCCATGCCAGACCCGGTCTTCTATGGTAATGAGATTGACCTCCTGATCGACCAGATCATTATTCCCCCCGATCTGAGCCGTTGTATACACAATCTGTCGTTTTCCCATGATTATAGCGTTATGTTTTGCAGCTATTTTACAAATATTTCCAGTATCTCATAGTGAAGCTCACCTTTCGGCACCTGTATCTGAACCTTGTCGCCGACAGCCTTTCCAAGAAGGCTCTTTCCTACAGGAGAACGGACTGATATCTTCCCCAGATCAGTATCCGCCTCATCAGATGAAACGAGGGTATACTCGATGATCTCCTCTTTTTGTGCATCGAGATTTTTCAGTTTCACCGATGTCAGAATGTACACCCTGTCGGTTTTCACCTGTTTAGGATCAAGTATCGTCGCCCTTGTAAGTTTGCTTTCAAGATCACCGATCTTGTTTTCCAGTTGACGCTGCTGCTCCCTTGCGGCATCGTATTCCGCATTCTCGCTCAGATCTCCATGAGCTCTTGCTTCAGCGATTTTTTCCAGAACTTCTTTTCTGACATCGCTCTTTAACACGGTCAACTCATCTCTCAACCTGTTGTATCCGTCTTTGGTCAGGTAGACTCTATCGCTCATATCCCTGCATTTTGTTGTTCACACGCTCTTACATGCTGACCTCTTGTCAATAAAAAAAAGTAAAGCCAGCAGTAACGCTGACTTTACCTCTATGTTTCACAGTTCAATTTACAATTCTTTGTTCTGCCTGCAAAGCGGGTTTACAGGTTAAACGCAAAATAGACCTTACTTCCGCCACGCTCGACGAGCAGAAACAGAAGGTCTCCCTGCTTCATCTTGCCGACAAGGGATAAAAACTGCTTATAGGAGGAAATATTCTTTCTGTTGACCGCTTTTATGCTATCACCGTTACGCAGTCCTGCGCGATAAGCGTTGCTCCCTTGAGTGACTTCCGTTACCACGACCTTTCCCGCGTCAGCCTGTAACCTGTACTGTGCGGCAAGCTCAGGTGATAGCGGAGCGGCATTGAACCCAAGCAGCTCGTCCATCTCCTGCTGCTGCTCGGCAGCCACCGGCTGATCGGGTATCTCGTTCAGCTTGACAGATACTTTTTTAAGAGCGCCGTCCCTCCATAGAGTCAGCTGAACAGTCGTTCCCGGGGATGTCCTGGCTATGGTATTACGAAGTTCAACGGTATCCCTGAGTTTTTTACCATTTATTTCAAGAATAACATCTCCGGTCTTCAGCCCGCCTGCTTTTGCCGGACTGTTTTCCAGAACCGTACCGACCAGAACGCCATCAGCTCTATCGAGTTTCAACCCTTTGGCGATATTCTCATCGACATCCTGTATGGTAACGCCAAGCCAGCCTCTGGTAACCTTGCCGCTCCTGACAAGTGACTGCATAATCTGACGTGCCATATTGGAGGGTACTGCAAAGCCAATGCCCTGAAACCCTCCTGTCCTGCTGGCTATAGCCGTATTGATACCGACAAGTTCTCCATCGATATTTACCAGGGGGCCCCCTGAATTTCCCGGATTAATCGCCGCGTCAGTCTGGATAAAGTCCTCATAATCGGCAAGTCCGACATTCGCGCGGCCTTTGGCGCTGACGATCCCCTGAGTTACCGTGCGTGCAAGGTTTTCGCCCAGAGGGCTGCCGATAGCGATCACCCATTCCCCGACCCGCAGTGCGTCACTGTCGCCGATTGCAATAGGGTTGAGATTTTTCGCATCGGTTTTAATCACCGCGATATCTGTTTTCGGGTCTGAACCGATAATTTTGGCTTCGTGCCTCTTGTTATCATAGGTCCTGATGTAGATAGTATCCGCATTTTCAATCACATGGTTGTTCGTGAGAATGTAACCGTCCTTGCTGATAATAACTCCTGAGCCTAAACCACGCAGCACCTCCTTGCGACTTTCGGGGGTTTGGTTCCCGCGCGGACGATCAAAAAAACCGTCAAAAGGGCTGCCAAAAAGGTCAAAGGGAGAGACAAACCTTCGGTTGACTGTTTTTTCGGTAAAAATAGTCACGACAGAAGGTGTTGCCGATTCAGCGATATCGACAAAAGCTTCGTTGAAGTCTCTGAGCGTATGAATCGGCCTCTCCTTGACCTTGCTTGCTGCGGTCGCCACACCGGCATGATTGGTTACCGCCACCTCATGCTGCTGTCCCGGAAAGGTAAACTCCAGATTGGAAAAAACGAGCCCTCCTATGGCAACACCTGCCAGAATCAAAAAAATAGCGGTGAGTTTGTTCTTCTTCATCTTTTTCAACAGTTATTTTACGTTATCACTATAACTTACGAACAGGAATACTGAAGTGAAACACGCAGCGCCACTTTACCCCCGATATTCTTCAAGCGCTTCCACAGTCCGCAATCCGGCTCTCATCTTGTTCATGGTTTCTTCAAATTCATTCAGAGGGACAGAGTCGGCGACAATGCCTCCCGCCGCCTGAAAATAAATAACATTGTCTCTGACCACCATCGTTCTTATCGCGATAGCAGTTTCAAGCTCCCCCCGAAAATCAATAAACCCGACAGCCCCGCCATACAGACCTCTTTTTTCCTCTTCGAGTTCGCAGATGATCTCCATCGCCCTGACCTTGGGAGCACCGGTCAATGTCCCTGCGGGAAAACATGCCCAGAATGCGTCCATCGGGCTGTAGTCGTCCTGCAGTTCACCACGAACATTGCTGACAATGTGCATCACATGAGAATACCGTTCAATGATCATCATCTCGTTTGTCTCGACCGTTCCCACCTTGGCTATTCTGCCGATATCATTCCTGCTCAGGTCAATCAGCATGAGATGTTCAGCAAGCTCTTTTTCATCCGAAAGCAGCTCTTTTTCGATCTGCGCGTCTTCTTCATAGGTTTTCCCCCTGGGCCTTGTTCCTGCTATCGGCCGGGTATCAACGATCCTCCGCCCTTTCGCGTCGGCGCTGACCTTGACCAGCAATTCCGGAGATGAACCGACAATTTCAAAATCACCCAGATCAAGATAATACAGGTAGGGCGACGGGTTTATGGTACGCAACATGCGGTAGACATCAAACGCTCTTGAATTCAACGGCCGCCGCAGTCTCTGCGAGACCTGAACCTGAAAAATATCGCCCGCCCTGATATACTCCTTGGCAACATCTACTTTGTCGAGATACTCCTCTTTTCGGGTATTGGAAACAACCGCTTCTTTCTTTTCAGGAACCAGCCGCATGAGCTCCGTATCAAGCGGCAGAAACATTTTTGCGCAAATGGATTCAATCGTCGCTTCAGCACGTTTTCGATCCTCATCCTCAAGGTAGTTGACAATGACAAACACCTTGCGCTTAACATTATCAAAGACAACCAGCTTGTCGCAGAACATCAGGCAGACATCAGGAAGGCCCGACGGGTCAGGTTTACGGGCCGGAGGTATCCGTTCGACAAGATGCATCGTATCATAGTTGAAGTAACCGAACGCGCCTGAGGTGATCATCGGGGATGTCCCTACAATGCTTTCGGTTCGCTGGGATGATCCGAACGAATCGAGACAACTGTCGATCACTTTCCTCAGATCATGTTCCTGTTCGATAATCCTTTCAAGACTCCTGAAACGTTCATCCCTGATAGCAAGTGTCGTGGCTCCGTCAACGGAACCTTTCAGAACTGCAACCGGATCAATGGCGATATAGGAAAATCTGGCGAGTTTCTCTTCGCCTTCAACGGACTCGAGCAGACAGGAATAGGCATCCCTGAGTTTCAGGTATACTGAAACAGGGGTTTCCGTATCCGCATGTACGGTTTTAATGAGAGGATTCAGTATAAAAGCGGTCGAACGACCTGTATGTGACATAAATCAGTACGATGAATGAATAAAAGCCATTGGTAAAATAAAGAGAAAAAATCACTATCATGAAAAGAGACAAAACCCTTACAACCCCATCAATTTTTTTTGAAACAACGTCCAGATACAACTGATCCGGGCAGGAAGATAACCGTTGCAAACTGGCTCAAAGCATTGGGATTGTCCCCGGGAATACTGTTTTCCGCCGGATACCTGCTGATCTACCTTCTTACAAACTCCTATCTGAACAGTGAGTTCAAGAAAACCATCTCCCGAACCGTTGAAGCTGCATCGGATAATCACTACTCCCTCACTATAGGACATCTGCGTGCAGGCTTTGACCTCCACTCACTAACCCTTGAAGACCTTGGGCTCACACCCGCAGACCAGGATCTTCCGGAAACGGCAGAAAACTGTTTTTCAGTACGGAAACTCTGTCTTGATGACATAAATCTCTGCAACCTGCTGTTCAGCAAAAAAGCCATGGAGAGATCAACCAGAGAAATCTCAAGACGTATTCTTCTCTACCGGCAAAAGGCCGAAAGAACAGCGGAGCCGGTTCAGTGAACCATCATACCGGTCCTCTGCCATCGAATTGAACTGACTTTTTCTACCGGATCAGAGAGGGAAATATTCGGGTCCCATGACCAGTACACCATAAGCGCCTGACCGACAACATCCCTTTCCGGCAAAAATCCCCAGAAACGGCTGTCAAGACTGTTGTCCCTGTTATCACCAAGAGCGAAATAGTAGTTCTGCTCGATGGTATAGGTATCAGCCGGTTTCCCGTCAACAAGAATTCTTCCTCCTGGAACAGCGATAGTATGGCCTTCCTCTCTGATCAGAGAGGCATAAAGATAATATGAGTCTTCATTCAGGGAGACGACATCCCCTTTACGCGGAATACGGAGAGGACCGTAATTGTCCTTGTTGAAACCTGCATATCTCGGAAAAATCTGCTGGTCAGGATAACCGGCAGGCATGCTACCGGCAAGAAACTGCGCATGTTCCGGAAGCGCGGTAGCCTGACCGTTAATCAGTACGGTTCTGTCCTTTATCTCAAGGGTATCACCGCTTACGGCAATACACCGCTTTATGTAATTCAACGACCTGTCTTTCGGAAATTTGAACACGATGATGTCGCCACGTTCTACAGAATCAACCTGTGGCAGCCTGATATCGGTAAAGGGAACTTTTGCCCCGTAGACAAATTTGTTAACAAATAAAAAATCACCGGCAAGAAGCGTTCTCTCCATCGAGCCTGTCGGAATACGGTATGACTCAACGACAAATACCCTGATAACCGTCGCGAAAAGCAACGCGATAAGCAACGCTTCAAACCACTCTTTTGAATGCTGTTTTCCTGTTTTTCCCGTGCCTTTTGCCAAAATGTTTGTTTTTTTAATGGTTAGAACCTGCGTGAAAACGTCTGTCAGCTTTTTTTAGACGTTTTCCGTCATGATATCTTGCGGCTGCCCGCGGCATCGGAAAACACTACAGGGCGTTCAGGATGCGAGTATGCACTCGATGCGGCATCCATACGTACGCTCACTATCAGCAATGAATCCCCCTAACGATTCAACAAATCAACTATCTTCGTCTTTATCGCCAACGGTCCACTGAAGGCTGCTGACTGCTCCCGGGCTTCCCGATTCCATCCTCACTGATCATCCATATTGAGCACTGCGAGGAAAGCCTCCTGGGGAATTTCAACCCGCCCGACCTGTTTCATGCGCTTTTTACCTTCCTTCTGCTTTTCCAGCAGTTTTCGCTTTCGACTGATATCGCCGCCATAACACTTCGCAAGAACATTTTTTCTCATCGCGGAAATTGTTTCGCGTGCAATCACCCTGCTGCCGATTGCTGCCTGAATGGCGACCTCGTACATCTGTCTGGGAATAATGCTTTTCAGCTTCTGACAAAGCCTTCTGCCCCATTCATAGGCTTTCGATCGATGCACTATGGTAGAAAGAGCATCAACCGACTCGCCATTCAAAAGTACATCGAGCTTGACAAGGTCTGAATCACGATACCCTATGTACTCGTAATCCATAGACGCATATCCTTTTGAAACCGATTTAAGCTTGTCATGAAAGTCAAACACGATTTCCGCAAGCGGAAACTCGAAATGGAGGTTCACCCGGGTTGTATCAAGATAATCTGTGTTTTTGTATTCGCCCCGCCTTTCCATGGCCAGTTTCATAATATTACCGATGTACTCGGCCAGCGTGATAATCTGAACACTGACATAGGGCTCCTCGATCTTCTCGATAAATCCCGCATCAGGCATCTTCGAAGGGTTGTCAACCACATGGGTTCCCCCTTCAGACGAAATGACCCTGTACTCAACGTTAGGTACAGTTGTAATGATGTTGACCTGGTACTCCCGCTCCAGCCTTTCCTGAATAATCTCCATATGAAGCAGGCCCAGAAAGCCGCACCTGAATCCAAACCCCAGAGCCGCAGATGTCTCTGGCGTATAGACCAGCGAAGCGTCATTCAGTGAAAGCTTTTCAAGAGATTCCCTCAGATCTTCAAACTCGTTGGAGTTTACCGGATAGAGTCCACTGAACACCATTGGCTTGACGTCCTTGTACCCTGACAACCGCTCTTTTGCAGGGGCATCGGCAAGCGTGACCGTGTCACCGACCTTGGCATCCCGAACATCTTTAATAGAGCATATCAGATATCCCACATCACCGGCCCCCAGTGTTTTTACCGGTTGCCTCTTAAGGCCCATTGTGCCGATTTCGTCAGCAAGAAAAACTTTTTCATTCGCAAAAAACCTGACCCTGTCACCCTTGTTCAGCATACCCTCAACAATACGCAGATAGACAATTGCCCCCCGGTATGCATCAAAAACCGAATCAAAAATCAACGCCCTGAGCGGCTTGCTGCGATGGTCAACCGGAGCGGGAACCCTTTTGATAATCGCTTCGAGAAGCGCATCGACTCCGATACCCGCTTTGGCGGAGACCTCGAGTATTTCACTTCTGTCAACGCCCATCAGATCGATAATCTGCTGGGATACACCTTCGACATCTGAAGAGGGAAGATCGATTTTATTGATAACCGGGAGTATTTCCAGACCGGCTTCAACCGCGAGATAGAGATTGGCTATTGTCTGAGCTTCCACACCCTGGGTTGCATCAACGACAAGCAGCGCCCCCTCACAGGCGGCAAGCGAGCGTGAGACCTCATAACTGAAATCAACGTGTCCCGGAGTATCGATAAGGTTCAGAATGTATCCTTCACCATCGGCTGAAGTATACCGCATCTGAATCGCGTGACTTTTAATGGTAATCCCCCGTTCGCGCTCAAGATCCATATCATCAAGCACCTGAGCAGTCGTCTGGTTGTGCAGAAGAGTGTCCGTCGCTTCAAGAAATCTGTCGGCAAGGGTGGATTTACCGTGATCAATATGGGCTATGATGCAGAAGTTCCTGATAGTATCAACCACCGTAGTGCTTGAAGACATATAATTTATTGTATTAAGTTGAGTAAACACGGGGAGCACCTGCTGACAACCACCGTAAAAACATATTCGTCAAAGCAACCCCGGATAAAATGCAACGGGGAATATAGTCAATACGGTTCCCCTATGAAAATGAAGGGCACTCCTCTTCACAACGAAACCCGCAACAGAAATCGGCAGCCCCCATCTTCCGTTTTCCTTCCATCTGCAGAGAGAGTATTTCGACCCATCCATCCAGCGCCATCACAAACATACGGGTGCCGTCAACCACGAGAGCCCCGGGAACCTTCTGCTGCTCCTCCTTTTCGGGAAGCTGAAACATACCGGGAGCGACCCGATATATTTTCACCTTTCTGTGGTTGAATACCGTCCATGCAGAGGGTTTGGGTGAAAGGCCTCTGACAAAATCACAAATGGCGCCTACAGGTTCAGCCCAGTCGATCCTTGTGTTCTCCGATGTCAATTTAGGAGCCCTGGTCGCCATCGCATCATCCTGTATGGTCGGCTCTGCCTCACCATCCCTGATACGTTTCAAGGTTTTGACAACAACTCCCGCCCCGATATCCGCCAGACGTTCTGTAAGTTCGCCCGCTGTTTCTTCAGATGCGACAGGTGTTCTTTGCTGAAGAATGATGTTGCCCGTATCAACCTTTCTGCCAAGAAAAAAGGTGGTCACACCGGTTTCCGTGTCACCATTTATTATGGCCCAGTTAACCGGGGCCGCTCCCCTGTAACGAGGGAGCAATGAAGCATGAAGATTGAAGGAACCAAGTCGTGCCTGTTCATACACCGCGGGCGGCAGAATACGAAATGCCGCCACAACAATAACGTCAGGACGGTACCGTGCTATGATATCAGCAAAACGCGCATCTTTGACATCGTCAATTTCAAGCACAGCAAGACCCAGTTCTTTTGCCGCCTTCTTGACGGGTGTGGGCTCGGGTTCAGCTCGCTGACTCCGTCGGGGCTTATCTTTTCCTGTAACGACAAGAACGATCTCTATAGCATTGTCAGCCTCGGCAACGGCACGAAGAGAAGGGACGGCAAACAGAGGCGTCCCCATAAAAATAACTCTCATTGAAAAACCGATTATTTATTTCACCACACTATCTTCATGAAAAGCGACAGGATAGTTTGTATTGATCTCCCCACGGGACAAGGCTTCGAGCTCTTTCTGGATTTTCCTGCGATCACGCCGCTGCATCCTGTCCACAAACAGCGTCCCGTCAAGATGATCGATCTCATGTTGTAAAACACGTGCGGTAAGCCGGTCAAACTCGCCTATACACTCTTCAAAATTCCGGTCACGGTACTTCAGCTGGATAGCAGAAGGACGAACGACATCACCCCTGACATCGGGAATGCTCAAACACCCCTCTTCCATGGAGTTAAAACTTTTCACAGAAAGAATGTGAGGATTGATGACCACCATCGGAGAGGCCGCCTCGTATCCTTCGGCAAGTGAAAGATCTACAACAATCAAACGAAGTGAAACGCCTACCTGGGGAGCGGCCAGCCCGATCCCTTCGGCATTCCTCATGGACTCAAGCATATTACCGATCAGTTCTTCAAGCTGCGCGTCACTCTCTTTCAACGGTTTTGCTTTCCTGCGCAGCACCTCATCACTGTATGTGTTAATGGGAAGTATCATATCCTTCTGAATTGAACATTCCTGATTCCGAACGAAATAATTAACTAAAATAAAAATATAGACTTATCCATAAAATCCTCCTATTGTATCCTGCGGATCGTGTGCCATCCCGAACCATTTGAAGGCATCACTGCTTTTCACTGCGAGCGTCTGCTCTTCGCCCATACCATCACCGCTATCCGGAATACTTCAGTACTGACAATGAAACCTGCGCGCAGTGTAAAAAGTTGCTGCAACGCGCTTTGGGGCCTGTCGTCCGGGAGAACATCCTCCCGCAGGTACAACCTGTCTATGGAATATGCCAATATCGGCTTAACTTTAAGTAAATTAGACAAGAATTCCTATGAACATCGGTTCTTTCCCGGGAACGCTTTGCTCGCTCTCTTTCCTGCTTACCGGGATGAACCGTGCAGATAGATCAACGCATATATGATCCGGCAATGAAAACGTTTTCCTCTCTCTCTCTTATTCTCATCCTCCTGTTCTCTGCAGGAATATGCCGCGCTGTTGAAGACACAACAGCGCAAATAACTGACACGACCGTTACCGAAGAATCCGGTTTTGTTGAGGATTCCTTAACAGCAATTCTGCCGGAGTCTCTGCCCATAGACGACATCGAGGTCATCAATGCTTTTTCCGATTCCCTGAGCCAGGAGAGCGGATTTCCGGTAATCCTCAACAATAATGAGATATTTCGCCTCTACGGAACTATTGAAGATATCGGCCCGGAGGAACGGGCAGAGAAAACCACACAACTTCTGTCGGATTTTTTCCGTTCGTCAGAACCGGCTGATTCCCTGAGAATCGTAGAGGGAAAACGGCTTACGGGAATCAGTACATCACGAAATATCATCGCCGCATTCAGCGATGAAGATGCTGCCGCTGAGGATATGTCCAGACAGGAGTTAGCCTACACGGTACTCTCAAGAATATCCACGCAGACACAACAGTTCAGGGATGAAACCAGCGGAACGAATGTTTTGTTCAGCATACTCAAATCCCTGCTGTTTTTCGTAGCTCTGGGGATCGTATGGCACTACCTGAACCGTTTATTTTCCTTCATAGACGTCTGGATACAGAAAATACGACTGCGCGGCAATTCAAACAGCGAGAACAAAGTACTGCAACTTCTCTCTCCTGACCATCTGGCATCCGGCTTCGGATGGCTGAGCCGGGTAACAGAACTGTTTTTGAAAATTCTCCTGATCTACGCATTTCTCGCTACGGTGCTGAGTTTTTTCCCATGGACAGCGGACCTGTCGACAAATCTGCTCGCATTTGTTCTCGAACCGGCAAAAAAAATCTCCGGTGATTTTGTCGCCCTTATCCCAAATATCATCTCGATTGTCGTCCTGATAGCTATTACCCGCTACCTCGCGAAATTCAGCGATCTCGTCTTCAGAAACATCGGAAAAGGAGAGCTTAAGCTCGGTGGTTTTGAGGCTGAATGGGCTGAACCGACAAGAAAAATCGTCAAAATAAACCTGTACCTTCTCCTGGTGTTCCTCCTTTTCGCGTCGTTGCCGCTTGCAAACAACCGGACTGCGCTGGCGCTGGCAATAATTATGGGACTAACCCTCTCTCTCAGTGCCGTACCGGCTGTCCAGAATATAATCAGCGGCATCATGCTCAACTATACCGGATCGTTCAGAATAGGCGACAGAGTGAAACTCGGTGACATCACCGGAGATATCATCTATAAAAGCCCGCTGGTAATCAGGATAAAAAACAGGTTGAATGAAATCATCATCATTCCGAACACGACTGCTTTTCGTTCAAAAATCATAAATTATACTGAGTCAGTACAAAAAAACGGACATCTTTCTCTCGAACTTGCTTTTCACCTTAAGCAGGACATAAAAACGGAAACACTTCGAGAGCTGGTTCTCGAAGCAGCTCTGAGTACAGACGGTATCCTGCTCGACCCGAAACCTGTCTTATTGAGGGCTGAATCAAAAAACGAATTGTTCAGCTACCTGCTGAAAGCCAACACCAAAGAGTACAAAAATATGGAACCTCTCTATTCGAGGCTTATGCAGAACGTCCAGAACAAGTTGCGGGAAAACAAATACACCTGATACGTCTGTTCGTTACAACCCCGGGATCAAGGATATCAAGTACAGACAAGAGAACAGTATCATGACTTTTTCACAAAAAAATGCCCAGAAGGAGCCCTCACAGCAAACAATGCAGGTTGAGTCTCTTTTTAAAGCGTCGATGAAAGAAGAAGGGTACCGCTGTACAAGGGAAAGGCTTGTCATCCTTCGCGAAATATACGAATCAGACAGCCATCTTGACGCTGATGAAATTTTTGTGCGCCTGAAAAAAAAGGAAATCAGCGTATCGAGAGCGACAGTCTATCATACGCTCGACCTGCTCTTCAAATTTCATCTTGTAAACAAAATCGACCTCGGCCATAAACATACACACTACGAAAAATCTTATGGCGTTGACAACCACCTGCATATTATCTGTGAAGAGTGTGAACGGGTCGTTGAAGTACAGAGCGATGAGCTCAATGAAATCCTTGAAAAACTCTGTCAGAAAAACGGCTTCACGCTTGGCAGTTTCAGCCTTCAGGTTTTCGCAAAATGCCGTGAAGCGGAAAACGATACTCATCATGGTAACATGAAACCCTGATAGAGCAGCGTATCATGCGACAGACTATACAAAATTTTTTATGTAATCACCCGGCTCACCTATGGATGTTTCCCTCTTTGCCGCGATAATAGGCGGCATCATAGTACTTGGAGTTGTCGGCGACTTTCTCTTCTCCAAAACCAAGATCCCGACCCCGATCATCCTCATGTTCGCGGGAATAATTCTCGGGCCTGCGACCAATATTCTCCAGAGTGACATTCTTTCCGGTATCGCCCCCTATTTCGGAACGTTCGCGCTTATCCTGATCCTCTTTGAAGGCGGCCTTGATCTGGAATTCGATCTGGTCATCCGGCAGTTTTCTTCCGCTCTTCTGCTGGGCTTTCTTTCTTTTATTCTGGCGTCCGCGGGAATAACGGCGTTTTGCCTTATCGGATTACAGATGGACCTCAGCGAAGCCCTGCTCTACGGGTTTATTTTCGGGGGAACAAGCCCGGCGATCATACTTCCTTTACTGTCAAGACTGTCCATCCCGAAAAAGCTGAAAACACTGCTTACGCTTGAGGCCGTTATCAGTGAAGTGCTTACGGTCATCTCCGTCATTCTCTACATAAACATTCTTGAGGAACCCGGACATTATCAGGGTGTGTCGATCTTCAACCATATTCTTGCGATTCTTGGTATATCGATACTGCTTGCCGGATTAAGCGGCCTGATCTGGAGCCGTTTCATGGGCTATTTCAGCAAACAGAACCTGGCCTACATGCTCACGCTCGGGTTCATCCTGCTCCTCTATACCCTGACCGATTTTCTCGGTGGTGAAGGCGCGATAACCATTCTTGCTTTCGGTATCCTGCTGGGCAACGGCAAAATACTCGCCTTTAAAACCCAGTCCGCTCTTGCCAAAATGAACAACACGATCAATATTGATGATTTCGAACTGGACGAAGTAGTAAAAAAAATAAACGCGGAGCTCACCTTCCTTGTAAGGACCTTTTTCTTTGTCTTTATCGGCCTGCTCTTTGATTTCAATTTTTTCACAGAAGAAGTGCTGCAGATGACCGCGGCCATTATCGCAATTTTCTTTATCAGCCGCTTCACCTCGGCAAATCTTGTCAGGCCGCTTTCCCCGTCTATCAGAAGCGCGCACATCTCGTCGACACTGGGGATCATACCCAGAGGCCTTGCGACAGCGGTTATGGCATTTATCGTCCTCGAAAGCGGAGTAACAACATCGTCTGAACTTCTTCCGGTGGTTTTCTCGGTCATCCTGGCAAGCAACCTGCTGATGGCTGCGTTTGTTTACTATTATGAAAGCCGTCATAAAGAAAGCGCCGTGGAAGAAGACTCCAGGAGCATACAATAGCACCAGACAAGCCGCCATACACCGGTTTTTCGTTATCTGATCGGCAATAAATGAGACCTCCGCATTTTTTTATTTTACCCTGTCAGCGTATCATATCTCACGCTGGCACGGAGAAAATACCCTGCCGGACTCCCCGGTTTCATCCGGACGGTCATCGCAAGAACGCTGTCACATTGGGTGAATAATATTTCATAACCGGTTTCGCAGGACTGCATGCGAGCCATGAATCTCTACCGTAGTTTATGTCAGAGCCGCTTTATCAGAAAATTGTCATCAAGGTAGGCACGAATGTCATCACCGACAATCGTGGTGAACTGGATCTGCAGATACTCGAAGAGCTTGTATCTCAAATCTCCGAGCTGCGCAGCCGTGGCGTGGAAGTGTTTCTTGTCTCTTCAGGAGCGGTAGCAGCCGGGCGGGCCAAAGTCACGCTCAATGAAGATCTTTCGCCGATAGCAGCCCGACAGGTACTCTCGTCGACCGGACAGATACGGCTTATCAATACCTATGCCGATCTCTTTGAAAAGCATGCTCTGAAAATCGCTCAGATACTTGTCACCAAAAGTGATTTTCGTGACCGGCAGCACTATCTGAATATCAGGACCTGCCTCGAATCACTGATGAAATACGATATCATTCCCGTAATAAACGAGAATGACGCCGTCTCTGTTACAGAACTCATGTTTACCGACAACGACGAGCTTTCAGGGCTCATCGCCTCAATGATGCATGTAGACGCCTACATCATTCTCTCGCATATCGACGGGCTTTTTGACCTGTCCGGTGATGAGAAACCGCCCCGTCTGATTACTTCCGTCGACATTGCAACCGAGCATTTCCATCAGTATATCAAACCGGGAAAATCGGAGTTCGGAAGAGGCGGCATGCTGACCAAATGCCATATCGCCCAGAAACTCTCCAGATTCGGTATAGCCGTTCACATCGCCAACGGACAGACCCCCGGCATCCTGCTCGACCTTCTCGACGGCAAAGCTGCGGGAACCAGGTTTGTCCCTCAAAAACCGGTCTACGGCAGAAAAAGGTGGATAGCGCACAGTGAGGGGCTCGAAAAAGGAGCTGTAACCATCAACACCGGAGCAGAAAAAGCCCTCCGCTCCCAGGAAAGAGCTAACAGCCTTTTGCCTGTAGGCATCGAATCGGTCTTAGGAGCATTTTACAAGGGTGATATTATCAGAATCTGCTCTGAAAACGAAGAAACCATCGGTTACGGTATGGCACGATACAGTTCAGAAGAGACAAAAGAGCTCATGGGAAAAAAAGGAGCAAAACCCCTGATCCATTACGACTACCTCTACCTCATGCCGTAGAAGGCATGTGCAGGTATTCAATGTCCATCAGTACATGTCAACCATTCACCATCCCCTTTCGTATCGCGGAAGAAGCCAATAAAAAGGAAAGCGTATGAAGGCGGATTTGAGCGAAGCAGGAACAAACACCCGGGAGACGTTTCGACTGAAAGGCACCTCTATGTATTGTCATGAGCGATTCAAGTGCGAGGCGAACGGAGCGCAGAAACCAGAGTGTACAGAGAGTACATGAGGATTTGGAGCACCGCTCAACGAAGCAATTGAAGCGCGGAATAAATAAATAGAGGTGCCCTGAAAGTTGACAAAAACCGGGATGGAAGTACTGCCTCCCCAAGGAATTGGGACTCACCAGATATACCCAATAGTGGCGTACATAAACCGTCCAGGCTCGTTTACAATTGCTGGATCGGCACCGGTTCCTCCGATGACATCCCACTCATAGGAGTTGGCCACAGTGTAGTTCTTGTCGAACAGATTGTCTATACCAACATTCAGCCTGTATGAATTAAACCGATAACCCATGCGCAGATTAATGATATCCCACGCTTCAAGCGGCTTTTCTCCGGCATCAGTATCGATGTCCCTTGAGGCATTGGAATGGACCCATTCGACCGTTCCGAACAAGCCTCTATCTTGTTTCCCAATGGTTTTATCGCTGTTGTAATTCAACGCCAGCATCCCCTTTACAGGAGCCATCTGGCCCAGGTCATCGTCGTTGTTATTGTCGGGAAAGCTCTCCTTGACGCCTTTTTGATACGCAATTCCTCCTTCCAGTGAAAACCCGTCACGTATATCGACGCTTGCCTTGATGTCCCCGCCCAAGATGTGGGCATCAATGTTCGTATAGCTTTTATAGCCTGCAAAACTGCTTTCCTGGTAGATATAATCCTTGAGAGAGGAATAGAAGCCCTTCGTCTGGAACTTTAACCCTCCGCGCTCATACCTGAAACCCACGTCGAACTCAGTGTTCGCCGTAGGCTTGAGGTCGGGATTGCCGAAGAACGTCGGGTTGCCCTGAATATATCGTTCACTCGATGTCGGCGTTCGATAGCTACGGCCAACACCGCCGAAAAACATCGCGTCGTCGTTCAGAACATACTTGATCGACAGGTGCCCACCGAAAAGATAGTCAACATTGCGATTGTCGTCAGTGACAGCGCTCGTAAACACCAATGCTTCATCCGCTTCCTGCCGAAAACGGTCGTATCTCAGACCCAATCCCAGGGACAATCTGTCGAATGTTTTGTCAATCTTGACATACCCGCCCATATTGAGCGACTGGACTGAAGGAATCAGGTACTCATTGAGTTTTTCACCTGTCAGGCTGTTGTAGACGTCTCCCCACCAGTCCCGGTAATACCAGTCAATGCCATAGGTCAACGTTGCAAAATCCGTCTCTGTCAGGTTTTGAATGGCTCCACCACTAATCACCGACTCGACCTTGTTGTTTTTAGGTACCGCTACATTGCGATAGTATTGAAAAGGATAGTGATCCACTTCGTTGCGATAGAAAGACAAGGTGAGCTTCTCCGACAGCTTGCCGAGATTGCGGATTTCCCAGCTCGCCTTTGTCAGGTTGGTCAGCTCTTCCTCAGTATCGAATACAACCCTGGGCGTAAGAATGTCATATGCCTTTCCATATGCATGCTCCAACAGAATGGTGTGGTTTTCATCCGGCTTGAACTGCAGTTTTCCCCAGATGTCGTGTTTCTGAAACGCCCTTGCCTCACGCCCCTCTTCGCTATAGGAAGCAGCCAACCCATCTCTTACACTCCAAAGTCTTTCGCCGGAGCCGTCCTCGTACTGGTCTGATTCGGAATAATTATACCCAAAGAGCCACTGGATGTTGTCACTGCCGCCAGTGGTTGTAAAACCACCGCTATGGAAACCGTAACTGCCGATCTTGCCGAGCACCTCTCCCTGGAACCCTTCCTCGGGTTTCTTGGTGACCACGTCGATGTAGCCCCCCAAACATCCAGGTTTTGTAACGTCAAAAGGCCCCTCCTGAACCGTCAGTTTTTGTACATTCAGAATATTGATATGCGAAAGTGAAGGATCTTTGCGACTGCCGCAGGCCCCTTCGAGAATCCCCCCATCCAGCAAGACTTTGATATTCTCCTGACCGAAGCCACGCACAGAAACCTCGTTACCGTATCCGCTTTTGCGGATCATCTGAACCTCGACCATTTCGTCGGAGAGGATTTCAGCCAGATCGACTACCTTGTGCGACCTCAGTTCGCGGCTCTCGATCTCCTGCTGTTCATCATCAATTGCATCCGCAGTAACAACGATTGTTTCCAGCTGAAATTCCTTGAAGGGGGCAGCTGACGAAGACTGCTGATCGGCATAAATTTCTTGAGCATGTGATACTTGCTGGATTGAAAAACCGAAAACCGTCGAAAAAACAAATGCAGTCAGAAAACCTTTTCTGTATTTGCCCATAAGCGTCATCATTTTTTTCTAAACTTACTACACAACGCCTAAATATGCAATTGCGATTGCATTTGCATATAGCCACAAAGAGTACAACAGCACTGCTCGTAGTGCAAAAACACTTGCAACAAGTACAGTAAAACCCTAAACTCATAAAAAAGGGGGATCAAAGCTTGCGGCGCAACACTTCACAGAGAATAGCTATAGAGAAAGTCTTCAGAGAACACGATAGGCCTTTAGGGGTGGATGAGGTCCTTGCCTACGGACAGACGCAGGTTGGCTCCCTTAACAAGGCGACTGTGTACCGTAATCTGAAAATGCTCACTGATGAAAACTGGCTGAAACGACTATCGCACCCGTTACTAGGGACATTATATGAACGCACCGGAAAAGGACATCACCACCATTTTCACTGCCGCAAGTGCAATCGGGCCTTTGAACTCCCCGGATGTGCCCTGAACGAAGATGAAGCCGCACCAAAAGGATTTGTTATTGAAGACCACGAAATTTATTTATTCGGTGTCTGTCCATCTTGCGTCAAGGTCACAAAGTGACGCTTTTGTTTTCTTCTCTTTCCTCATCGTCCCAAACAATACTCTCCTGCTCTATCATTCGGTTGATCACATGATTAAGCCTTCCCGGTGCGTCATGTCTCGCTCCTCGCGGCTTATAGCTTTATCGTCTTAACGTTTTCAAAAACCTATTCAACACACTCCGACTTTTCACCTGCATAACACAATCTTCTACGCTATTGTACTGCGTCCGTGTGCCGCAGCCAAGCGGCGCAAGAGATGAGGGTAGGTCCCTCGCAATCGGCTTGCAGGAGCAGGTTGCAAACCACCGTAAGCGGCTGTAGTCAAAAGCTATGGTCGTGAGCGTTACGGAAAAGGCCCCGTGTAATAAGATTACACAGGTGTCAGGTGAGAACCGAGGAAGACGAATACAAGTGAACCATCGTACAATCATCGTAATTCATTGGATGACATCAAAACTGAAGTTGGACGTACCTTCAGGATCAGTCTGGCGGAAACCTGTTTACTGGCCAGGTGGTGTCCGGTGTAGAGATGGCGTGATCCCGGTTCGGGCTCTGGCGTTGAACTGCGGGAACCTTCGATGGCGATGGAAAGGGAAAGGCACAAGTGTGAAAAGCGAGGCCGAGAGCACCGAAGCGTCATCAAGGGGCGGAGCAATCCGTAGTAGTGATGA